>NHCFR05603__coassemble_576_pt1 | contig 24332 bp, 19 predicted proteins | sample NHCFR05603__metabat2_high_PE_044 | metagenome-assembled genome bin NHCFR05603
CGGCAAGATCGGCACGACCTACGAGGTCAAGCTCACGCTGAAGAATAAGTATAAGGACTTAAAGAGCGGCTGGCTGGCCCTGCCCTATGACGTTGGTGTGGACGATGCGCCCTGGGAAATTTACTACGATCCCGAAAAGGACAACTGGTTCTGGCAAAATGGCGCCTCCAATTACTATCTCAAGGATGCAGATCTTGACATCGTCAAGTCTTCCTGCCCCCACAATGACGGCAGCTGCTCCTACTACGAAGAGGTCCCCACCTACAGCCAGGACATGCACATCGGCGCGACCTCTGCCCATGCCAATGAAAAGAAGTGGGACGAGCCCCACAAAGCTGTGCAGTATTCTTCCTGACCCCATCGCTCCACCCCTCAGGCTGCCTGCCCATGCGCAGGCAGCTCCTGCGGGCACCCCCCATTAGGGAGGATTGGAGGGCCGAAGCCCTCCAAATGAAATCCGCAGCGGCGGCGTGTACGCCGCGAGGAGCGGCTGCAAGCCGCTTCCGCTATCATGTTCCGGCCGTGCGCCCCCTTTTGAAACCAAAAGACGAAAACCAACCAAACCCTCCTGCCACCGCCTCCACGGCGACAGGAACGTCCGTTGGTTTTCTTTATGCTTCAGACCGGAGTGATCGCTTCCGGTCCGGAGAGCGTGGTTTTACTCCCCCTCCGGCTCCTGGGCAGCATAGGCGGAGTAATCCACGGGCGTGGCATACTCGTCGCCGGTTTCCTGCTCCTCGGCCGGGGCCATCCCCTCGCCGGGAATCTCGTCGGAGTAGTTAAACGCTTCTTCTTCCAGCGCCGCACGGATGCTCAGGCTGATACGCTTGGCCTGCGGGTCCACGCTGAGCACCTTCACGCGCACAATCTGGCCCACCTGCACGGCGTCTTCCACCTTGGCGATGCGGGTCAGCGCGCACTGGGAGATATGCACCAGGCCGTCCAGGCCCGGCTCCAGCTCCACAAACGCGCCGAACGTCGTAATGCGGACTACCTTGCCCTCGACGATGCTGCCGGCCGGATACTTTTCCTCGGCCACATCCCACGGGCGCGGCTGGGTCTGCTTGTAGCCCAGCTGAATGCGCTCGCGCTCCGGGTCCAGGGAGAGCACCTTCACCATGATTTCCTGGTTCGGGGAGACGACTTCGCTGGGATGGCGCACGCGGCCCCAGCTCAGGTCCGTCACATGCACCAGGCCGTCCACGCCGCCCACGTCCACAAACGCGCCGAAATCGGTCAAACGGCGGACGATACCGGGGATGACCTCGCCCTCCGCCAGCTTGGACCAGGCTTCCTTCTTGCGCGCGGCGGCTTCCTCCTGGGCCACGGCCTTGCGGGAGCAGACGATGCGCTTTTTCGCCTTGTCCACCTCGATAATCTTCAACTTCATTTCCTTGCCGACGAAGTCTTCGATTTTTTCGACATAGCGCTGCGAAAGCTGCGACGCGGGGATGAAGGCGCGCACGCCGTTTACGCTGGCGATGAGGCCGCCTTTTACGGCTTCCTTGCCCACGCCCGTCACGTATTCGTTGTTTTCGTACTGCGCCATCAGGGCGTCCCAGTTGCGGCGGTTGACGATGTTGCGCTGCGAAAGCACCACATTGCCTTCCCCGTCGTTGACCTTGACAACCTCCACGTCTATTTCGTCGCCCACTTTGACATCCTGGGTAACCAGCTCACTTTTTTTGACCAGCCCGTCGGACTTATAGCCGATATTCACGCATACCTCGTCGTCCGTAATCTGCACGACGGTGCCCGTAATGGTCTGGCCCGGCCGGATTGTCACCAGCGTCGCCTCGACATCGGCCATAAAGCTGTTTTCCGCGTGCTCGGCGGCCGGCTGTTCTGCCGGCGCGGCTTCCTGCACGACGGGCTGGGCTTCTGCGGGCTCAGCTACGGAAGGCTGTTCTGTGGTTTCCTGCGGGACGTTTTGTTCCAAGTCGTTCATACGTGTCGCAACCTCCTTAAGTGACCAATCCGGCGTGGAGGCGCCGGCGGTTATCACAATATAATCAGACGCCCGGATTTCCCCCCATGGGATCCCGGCGGCAGATTCCAGAAAATAGACCCGGCCGCAGCGGCTCCGGCAAGTATCGTACAGCGCGCGGGTATTGGCGCTTTCATGGCCGCCCACCACCAGCACCACATCAGCCCGCCGCGCCAGCTTCTCCGCTTCCTCCTGCCGGGCGGCCGTCGCCGCGCAGATGGTGTCCCGGACTTCCAGCCGGGGCACGCGGCCGCGCAGCACGCGCACAATGCCGTCCCATATCCTGTGCGGCAGCGTAGTCTGCGCGACCAGCAGCGCGCTGTCTACGCCCGAAATCCCGGCGGCCTGCGCCTCGTCGGCCACCACGTACACCGGCCCCTTGCACCAGCCCGCCGTTGCCGCGACCTCGGGATGCTCGGCGCTGCCGGCAATCAGGACGGTTCCGCCCTGTTCGCTGTAAGCGCGCACCAACGCGTGGACGCGCGCCACATTCGGGCAGGTAGCGTCCACCACCTGGAAACCCCGCGCGCTCAGGCGCTCCAGCGTTTCCGGCGGCACGCCGTGCGAACGAATCACCACCGTCGCACCCGGGGGGAGGCTGTCCTCCGTCTCCGCACGGCGCACGCCGGCTTCTTCCAGCCGGCGGAGCACCTGCTCGTTATGAATCAGGCTGCCCAGCGTCCAGCAACCCCCCGACGCTTTCGCGGCGGCAATCGCCCTGTCCACTGCGGCCCGCACGCCATAACAGAACCCAGCATGTTTTCCTATCTCAACCGGCACGTGCATCCTCCAGGGCAAACTGCGGAGACTTGCTTCTCACACTTCGATATACATTCCCAAATTCCTGCCAGCCCATCCGTTTTTTTGAAAAATTTCTTAACTACTTCTCATAAAATACGACCCGCCGCGACAGCGGGTCGTATGGATACCTTACCAGTCTGCCTGTCGTTGCAGCGCCTCCCAGCTGTCCAGGATGCGGTGCTTGACTTCCTCCAGCGTCTGCGCGTCCGGCCGCCGCGCCCGCAGGTCGTCCATGTCCAGAGGCGTTCCGACCACGACCCGAATCTTGCCGAAAATGCGGTATTTTCCCGCAATGAAGACCGGCACCACGGGCACGCGGCTGCGCAGCGCCATCACCGCGACCCCCGTTTCCAGCTTGCCCGGTTCCCAGCCGGGGGTATGCCGCCGATGGCCCTCCGGGAAAATGCCCAGCACATGTCCGTCCGCGATGACCTTCAGCGCCGTGCGCATCGCGGCCAAATCCGCCTCCCCGCGGCTGACCGGGAAGGCGTGCAGGCGACCCAGAAACCATTTGAGCGCGCGGTTGCGAAAGAGCGATTCCTTGGCGATGAAATGAATTTCGTTATGCTTGTAGACATGTGCGATGGTGATCGGGTCCCAGGCGGAGAGGTGGTTGCTCAGGATGATGCAGTTTTCCTCCCGGGGAAAGTTTTCCACGCCGCGGGCCTTGGCCAGAAACACACAGGGGTAGAGAAACGCGGCGATTCCCCGCGCCAGCGTATACAAGAACGTCTTCTCCGTTTTCATGCTTTTCGCTCCTTCACCACGCGCAGCATCGTCTGCACCACCTGTTCCTGCGTCATACCGCTGCTGTCAATCTCCAGCGCATCCTCGGCGCGGCGCAGGGGGTCCACGGCGCGGGTCGTATCCTGCCGGTCCCGCGCGATAAGCTCCCGGAGCACCTGCGCATAGTCGCACGCCACACCGTGCGCGCGCAGCTCGTCATACCGGCGGCGGGCCCGGATTTCCGGCGAGGCGGTCAGAAAGAACTTAAACGCCGCGTCCGGCAGCACGCGGGTGCCGATATCCCGTCCGTCCACCACCATGTCCGCCTGCTGCGCACAGCGCCGCTGGCGCAAGACCATATCGCGCCGCACGCCCGCGGCCAGCGAAATGGCGGACGCGGCCGCGCTGACCTCGGGCGTGCGAATCAGCCCCGTCACATCCTCGCCGTCCAGAAACGTGCGCTGGCCCCCGTTGTTCAGGCCCACGCGGATATCCGTGCGGGCGCACAGCGCCTCGGCGGCGCCGGCGTCCCGGGGATCCACGCCCTCGCGCAGCGCCTTGAGCGCCAGCGCCCGGTACATGGCCCCGGTGTCCAGATGCAAAATCCCAAGCGAATGGGCCAGCATGGAAGCGATGGTGGATTTCCCCGCCCCCACCGGCCCGTCGATGGCAATGGTCAACGCCATAGTATCCTCCGTCAAATGGCCCGATGGCCCATGCCCACGCAGACCTCGTTGAGATGCACCAGCCCCACGCCGAAGAACATCGCGACGGCAATGTGCTCGCCCGAACGCGCGATGCCGATTTTGCCGCCAATGTTCAGGCCCAGCGCCTTGGTGGTAATCTGCGAGAGCGCCTCGCGCGCCGCGCCCATGGCCGCGCCCTCGTCCAGATGGGTATCCGTAATCAGGCCTTCCCGCTTGGCGGCCACCACGGTGCGTTCCACAATGCGCATCACCGAGGTCACAAATTCCCCGCCATAGTCCACCGCCGCCGTGCGGATGCCTTCCTCCAGAAACATGGCCTTGCAGCTTTTCTCTTCCTCGCGCGAGCGGGTCATGCTCATCACCAGCGCCGCGCGGGCCACGTCACGGCTGCCCATATCCATTGTTTTGTCCATCATATTCGCCATTTTCCTTTCCGTCCTGCCATGCTGCCAGCGTCCAGAGCGCGGCATTGGACGTGGACGCCGCCAGCGCGCCCGCGCGCAGCACGGCTTCCACATCGGCACGCCGCTCCAGCATGCCGCCGCCGATAACCGGCTGCGCGATGCTCCGGCCCAGGCGCGCAATCGCCCGCGTGGCCAGTCCCGGCATGACCTCCACCAAATCGGGCGCGCAGCTTTTGATCATGCGCTCGCCGCTTTCCAGCGAGGAAGAATCCACCAGGAACATCCGCAGCACCGTGCGGAGGCCTTCGCCCGCCGCGGCGCGCAGGAGCGGGGCGCGCGTGGAAAGAATCCCTTCCGGCTTTACCATGCGCGCAATCCAGCGCACGCCCGCGGCATCGCGTCCGACGCCCTCCACCAAATCCATGTGTACAAACACCGGCCTGCCCGCCTCGCGCGCACGGCGCGTCAACGCCGGCAGGGTGAACGGGTCGCCCCCCAACAGAAACACAATGCGCACGGGAGAGGCGAGCGCCGCGTCCAGCGCTTCCTGTCCGCGCACCGCCGCGATGACCGGCGAGCGGCGCAGCACCTCCAGCAATTCTTTCAACGCTCTTTCCTCCCGCGACTGATTATACCGCAAAGCTGCGCGCTTGACAACGCCTCAGGCGCGGCGGAGTTTCTGCCCCTGGGGGGTATCCTCGACGATATAGCCCATGTCCCGCAGCGCGTCGCGGAGGCGATCGCTTTCCTTCCAGTTTTTTTCCTTGCGCGCCGCAGCGCGCGCCTGGAGCATCTTCTCCGCCTCGGCGTCCTCGGCCGCCTCTTCGGGCTGCGCCAGCCCCAGCACCCCGGTCATCTCGCCGAAGGCGCGGCTGACCGCTTCGGCCGCTTCCCGGGAAGCGCCCGGTTTCAGGGCGATATTGGCCTGCCGGACCAGCTCGAACAGGGCGCCGATGGCGTCGGCGGTGTTCAAATCGTCGTCCATGGCCTCGTCAAACCTGGCCAGCGCCTCTCCTGCCGCGGCCATCAGGGCGCGCTCTTCCTCGCCCGCCGGCCGTTCCTGCGCATGCGCCAGGGCGAAGGCGATGTTGTCGCGCGCAATGGTCAGGCGCTCCAGGGCGGCCTTGGCCTGCTGAATCTGCTCGCGCGAAAAATTCAGCGGGCTGCGGTACTGCGCCGACAGCAGGAACATGCGCACGGCCTGCAGGTCATATTCCCTGCGGATATCCCGGATGGTAAAGAAATTGCCCCTGGACTTGGACATTTTCTCGTTGTCGATGTTGAGAAAGCCGTTGTGCATCCAGTAATGAACGAACGGCTTGCCCGTGGCGCCTTCGCTCTGGGCGATTTCGTTTTCATGGTGCGGGAAAATCAGGTCCTGGCCGCCGCCGTGAATGTCAATGGTCTCGCCCAGGTATTTCATGCTCATGGCCGAGCATTCGATGTGCCAGCCGGGCCGGCCCATCCCCCAGGGCGATTCCCAGGCAGGCTCCCCGGGCTTGCGCGCCTTCCAGAGCGCGAAATCCATCGGATGGCGCTTGCTCTCGTCCACCTCGATGCGCGCGCCGCTTTCCAAATCGTCCAGGTTCTGCCCGGACAGCTTTCCGTAATGCGAGCGGTACGCCTGCGTATCAAAATACACGTCGCCGTTCACCGCGTATGCCAGCCCTTTTTCCTCCAAGCGGCGGATGATGTCGATGATTTCGGGGATATGCTCCGTGGCCTTGGGATGTACGGTGGCCGGCCGCACGCCCAGCGCGGCGGCGTCCTCGTAATAGGCGGCGATGAAGCGGTCGGCCAGCTCCCGGACGGTGATGCCCTCCTCGTTGGCGCGGCGAATCATCTTGTCGTCGATGTCGGTGAAATTCTGCACGAACGTGACCGCATAGCCGCGATGCTCCAGATACCGGCGCAGGGTGTCGAAAATCACGAACGGGCGCGCGTTGCCGATATGAAAGTAGTCATAGACGGTCGGGCCGCAGGCGTAAAGCCGGACCTTGCCCGGCTCGATGGGGACGAATTCCTCCTTGCGGCGCGTCTGGGTATTGAAGATTTTCATCGTTTTGCCCTCCTCGTTAAGCCTAACAAAAGGCCTTTCCGTCCCTGACAGAGACGGGAAGGCCCGCAATCCACTCTGGTTGAGCGCTGCGCCGTAACGGGGCGCTTACGGCCTGCCCTACGCGGTTTCCCTTCGGGCGGGCGGCTGGCGGGGGCACTTGGCGGGACTGCGCCTGCGCGCGCTTGCAGCCCATGGCGCGCGCTCTCTGGAAGGCGCCGGTTCCCATTACTCTTCCCGCGTCAAAGCCGTTTTCAAAAGCCGGTTACAGCTTGTTGACGTGCACGCGGATGTTCGCGTCGTCCAGCCACTGCTGGTAGGCTGCCTCATAGGCGTCCGACTGTTTCTGGGCGAGCAGGTCGTCGGCGATGGCGTCATGCACCTCCTCCAGCGGCGTCACGCCCGGCTCCACATCGCCGGCATACATCAGGATATGGTAGCCGTAATCCGTTTCGACCAGGCCGGAGATATCGCCCACTGCCTGCAGGGCCATGGCCGCGTCGGTAAACTCCGCCACATAGGTGGCGCTTTCGGCGCAGACGGGATAGCCGTTGGCCAGAATGCTCTCATCGGTGACGGTATCGTCGTTGTACTCTTCCATCAGGGCGTCGAAATCCGCGCCCTCGGCCTGGCACAGCGCCAGGACTTCCTCCGCCTGCGCAAGCACCTGCTGCTTGCCGGTATTGATTTGGTTGTCAATCTGCGTCTGGAGATTGGCAATTTCCTGCGTGTAGGTATCCACCAGGTTATTGTAGCGCAGCAGGGTTTCCGCGTCCATGGAGGGTCCCTGATAGCTGAGCATGTCCTGGTAATAATACTGGTTCTGCATGGCCTGGTAGAGCTCGTTTTCCAGCTCGGTCACCTGCGTCTGCGTCTCCTCGGGCAGGGCGATGACCAGGTTCTTGATATAGCGGTATCCTTCCGGCCGCACATAGATGGTCGAGCCCATGCTGACGTCCGAGCCGTACTGGCCGGGGTTGTCCGCGTAGGTCTGCTGGGCGGTCGCCACCAGCTCGTCGTAGCTCGCCTGGATTTCCTCCTCGCCGACGCTGACGTCGGCGACGACATGGTCGTAGAGCTTCTCCTCCACGGCGTTGCGTTCGCCCAGGTAGCGGAGAATCTCCAGGCTGTATCCCTGATTCTCCATCGCCTGCTCCGCGGTCGCCTCGTCCACGCCGTAGCTTTCCATATAGGACTGCACCATCTCGTCAAAGGACGCCTGGCTTTCCGTCTCCACCTCCGCCATTTCCTCTTCGGTCAGGCTCAGGCGCAGCTCCTCGGCCTTCTGGGAAAGCGCGAGGCCTTCGGCCAGCATGTTGAGCGTGGTGGTTTTCATATCGGTGATAAAGCTCGCGTTCGCGGCGTCCACGGCGCTGCCCAGCGCCGAATAATAGGAAATTGTCTGCTGGGTATACGCCTCATAAATGGGCGTCGCCTCGCCCTTGGTGATAGCTTCGCCGTTGACCTCGGCGACAACCGTCGCCGCGTCCTCTTCCGGGCTTACCTCGCCGCACGCAGTCAAGGCCAGCAGCAGGCCCATCGCCAGCAGAAGCGCCATCCATTTTTTCATCGTCGTACCGGCTCCTTTACATACTGTCGCTCACAAACAGATATTATACCCCATATCGCCGTAAAAAGTCAATCACGCGCGCGTTGACGTACGCCCTGTCGGGCCCGATGGTGCACACATGGGCGGAGCGGTCGACCCAGCAGATTTCCTTGACCTGCGAGGACACCCCGCGCATGATGATTTCCGGCGTGTCGCGGTGGACGCTCTCGTCGCGGTGCGACTGAATCACCAGGGCCGGGCAGGTCACGTCGCGCAGGCCTTTGCGCGCCATGGTCTGCAGGCGCGTCATGTCCTCCACCTTGCGCACCGGCGCGCCGCGGTAGCCATAGTCGTACTCGTTGAGAAAGTCCAGCCCCCGGTTGGGCTCGCCCCAGTCCAGGACGCGGATAAAATGCTTGGCCAGGGGGGAGAGCTTGTTGGCCGCGCGCTTGTATTTCAGCGCCGGCGCGAACAGCACGACGGACGCGGGCGAAAACTCCTCCGCCATCAGCAGCGACAGGATGCCGCCCATGGAAAGGCCGCCGACCGACACGCGCCGGTACTTCGCCTGCATCTGGCGCATCGCGTCCCGGCAGCACGCCAGCCACTGCTTCCAGTCGCTCTGTTCCATGGCCTCGATGCTCTGGCAGTGTCCCGGCAGCGCAATGCCGCGCACGGTAAACCCGGCCGCGTGCACCGCCTCGCCCACGGGCCGCATATGCCCGGGAGAGCCGGTAAAGCCGTGAATGAGCAGCAGCGCGCAGTCCCCTGCCTCCAGCAGAAACGGTTGTGCGTTGGGGTGGGAGAAATCCACAGGCATCAACGCTCCTCCTTCCAGCTTTTGAAAAAAGCGCCCCCGGCTTCGTTTCCCGCCGGGCCGCAAGGCGCAGCCCCGCGGTTCATTTCTTAAACATCACATGGAAATCCTCGCGCGTGATGAGCACTTCGCGCGGCTTGGCGCCTTCGGCCTGGCCGATGATGCCCCGCCGGGCCATTTCGTCGATAAGCCGGCCCGCGCGCGCATACCCCACGCGCAGGCGGCGCTGCAGCATGCTGATGGACGCCTGGCCGGCTTCCACGGCCATTTCCACCGCCTGCTCGAACAGGGCGTCGCTTTCCGACTCGTTGGTATCCTCGTCCGGCGTTTCCGCCTCCTCGGCATGCTCCAGCGCGTCGATGACCGCCTGGCTGTAGTCGGTTTCATGGCGTTCCTTGACATAGTCGACCACGCGCGCGACCTCGGCGTCGGAGACGAAGCAGCCCTGAACGCGCAGGGGTTTGCCGCCGCCCGCCGGGGCGTAGAGCATATCGCCCTTGCCCAGCAGTTTTTCCGCGCCCGCCGCGTCCAGGATGGTGCGCGAGTCCACCTGCGAGGAGACGGCAAAGGCGATGCGCGAGGGGATGTTGGCCTTGATGATGCCGGTGATGACGTTGACCGACGGGCGCTGCGTGGCGATGACCAGGTGGATGCCGCAGGCGCGCGCCAGCTGCGCCAGGCGGCAGATGGCCTCCTCCACCTCGCCGGGAGCCACCAGCATCAAATCCGACAGCTCGTCGATGATGACGACAATTTGCGGCATCAGCGGCTCGTCCGCCCTGCGCTGGGCGTTGTAGCCCCGGATGTCGCGCACGCCCACGTCCGCAAAGCGCTTGTAGCGCTCGTCCATTTCCATCACGGCCCAGTTCAGCGCGCCGGACGCCTTCTTCGGGTCCGTCACCACGGGCACCAGCAGATGCGGAATGCCGTTATAGACCGACAGCTCCACCTTCTTGGGGTCGATGAGGATGAGGCGCACTTCCTCGGGCGTGGCGCGGTAGATGATGCTGGCGATGATGGTGTTGATACACACGGATTTGCCCGACCCCGTCGCGCCGGCGATGAGCAGATGCGGCATGCGCGCCAAATCCGCGATGATGTTCTTGCCGGCGATGTCCTTGCCCAGCGCCACCGCCAGGCGGGAAGGATGCCGGAGCGACTCGTCGCTCTCCAGCACGTCGCGCAGATGCACCGTGGCAATATCGTCGTTGGCAATTTCGATGCCGATGGCCGCCTTGCCCGGGATGGGCGCTTCGATGCGCACGCCGACCGCCGCCATGTTCAGGGCGATATCGTCCACCAGGCTGACGATGCGGCTGACCTTCACGCCCGCGGCCGGCTGCAGCTCATAGCGCGTAATGGCCGGGCCGTGCACGACTTTGATGACGTGCGCGCTGATGCCGAAGCTGGCCAGCGTCTCTTCCAGCTTCTGCGCGCCGCGCTCGTCCTTGTCGCGCGTGTCCACGCGCCGCCCGCTGTCCCGCTCCAGGAGCGAGAAGGGCGGCTGGCGGTAGGCTTCGGCCTCCTGCACCGTTTCCACCACCGGCTCCTGCGGCTTCCAGTCCGGCCGGTCCAGGCGCTGCTGCGGGTCCAGCTGGGGCTGATAGTCCAGCGGGCTGGGGGCCGCGCGGCGGCGACGGCGGGTGGGCGGCGGCGACGGCGCGTCCGGCCGGTAATCCGCGGCCAGCTCCTCCCAGCGCCCGTCCGTCTCCGGCGCAGGTTCGCTCCTGCGGCGCGCGGCGTGCTGCGGCACATACGTCTCCGCGCCGGAGCCGGCCGTGTCCGTCTCCGCGGCAAACGCTTCCTCCTCCGCAACGCCCAGCGGCCCGTAGGCCTCGTCGTAGCTTGCGCGCCTGTCCGCCACAAACTCCGGCTCTGCCCCGCGCCGCGTCCGGCGCGCGCTCACGTCCGTATCCTCGTAGGCAAGATTCCCCGGCACGGAATCGTCCGGCAGAATATCCTCGATAAACAGTCTGGGTTCCCGCGGGGCTGCGCTGCGCGCCGCGCTCCGCGGCGGCTGCGCGGTCCGGGCGGCGGGTTTTTTCGCTCCCGCCGTCTTTCCGCCACGGGGGGCGGCGTCGGACGGCGCGGCGGCCCCTGCCTTCGCCGCGGCCCTGGCAGACGGCGCAGGCTTCGGCGCGGGCGCGGGCTTCTGTGCAACCCGCTTTCCCCGGGCCGGCTTCGGCGCGTCCTGCTCCTCTTCCTGCTCGAAAAGCTCCTGCGGAATGGGGGCCAGCATGGCCGCTTCCTCCGCGGCGCGCGCCGCCGCGCGCTCGGCCTCCCGCTCCTCATGGCGCGCCTGCATGTCCTCGCGCAGGCGAAGCCACCAGTCGCTCAGGCGCTCGCCCGTGCCGGGCGCGGCCGTGCGCACAATGGCCATTCCCAGACCGCCAACCGCAAAAAACAGCAGCAGCGCGCTGCCCGCGACATCCAGGTATTTGCCCAGGAAATACCCCAGCAGCGCGCCGAACATGCCGCCGCCCCGGGGGATATTGCGCGATTCCAGATAGGAAATGGAAAGAAAATTCCAATAGGTATTGGGGTAGCCGTCCGTCTGGAGCGCGGCCAGCAGCGTATCGTGCTGGAAAACCTGCAGCAGCGTGCCGATGCATAAAAAAAGCAGCACGGCCAGCGCCCAGACGATGCGGCGAATGGGCCAGCGCTGCCCGAAGGCATGCTGAAGCCCCAGCCAGCAAATCATGACGCAGGCCGCCCAGTTCAGATTGCCGAACGCGCCGTTCATGGCGCTGCGCACATACGCAATGACGATGGCATTGGACGTCGTCAGGAGCGTGAAGAGCAGCAGGACGCCCACGCTCAGCACAAGAAGCCCGCCCGCCGCGCCCGAAAAGATGGGTTCGCTCTTGCGGGCGTTTTTCCGCGCCTTCCCCGTATTCTTCCTGTTTGCCGTCTTCGCGGGCCGTCGTCCCTTTGCGGTCGCCATGCTGCCGGACTCCTTCATTTCATCATCGGATTATTGTAGTATAACATAGGGCCCCAAAAAAGGCAACGGCAACGCCCGGCGCCGGCGACACGCGTCCGCCGCCGGCCGCCCTTCTTTCGGAAAAGCGCCCGCAAAAATCCCACCCGAAGCGGAGCATCAGGGGACGGGCGCTCCGGGCCGTGCTGCGGACGGTGCGGGGTGCAACAGGCACGGCATCCCACGCCCGGCGTTCCCCGCGGCCGGCCGGGCCGGCCAGGGCAAAGGCCGGCTTTTCGGCCCCGGCATCCGCCGAAAACCAAACGGGGCGGAAGGGGCGGCGGGGACGGTCCTTACAGCGCCAGCAGCGTCACGCTGTGCAGCACGCCGTCCACAAAATGCAGCTCCAGCGCGCGCGTTTCATTCCGCCAGCAGAGCGTTTCGCCCGCGGGCAGCCGGCTGTACGCATCGGCCGTCTCCACCACGCGGCTTTCGTCCGGCTCGCCCAGCGCCGCCACGCACGCCTCGCGCGCGGCGACCCCGGTGCACAGCCCGCAAAAATCCATCCGCTCGGCAAAGACGCCCTCAATCAACGCGCTGTCCACGCTCTCTCCGGTGGAAAGCAGCGAGACGCCGCGCATCGGGGCGGCCTCAAAATGGTACACCGCGTAATCGAGCTTGATGTCCGGCACATCGACCAGGCGCAGCGCCGCGTCCGCCTCGGCCATGGGCCGCCCCAGCGTCCACTCGGACAGCGCGCCGGGCAGCGCGCCGGTTTCCAGCGCCGTCGCCAGGCCCTGCGCCGCCTGCGCCGTATCCCCGACCGCCCACGGAATGTCCGGGCAGAGCAGGCCGTCCATTTCATAGGCGTACACGCTCAGCGCGCCGGACACGCCGGAAAAATGCGAAAACTGCTCCGCCGGATAATAGACGGTCAGCTGCCCGTTCTCCAGCGCGAAGCTGTCCCGCGGCACGGGCGAAAACCGGCTGTATTCCGCGTAGGCGTTTGCGTACAGCGCGGTCTGTGCGATTTCCTCCAGGCGCGCGGCGGCCGCGTCCCCGTCGGAGAACACCTCGTCCCAGCCCACCGGCTCGCCGGTCGACAGGTGATAGGCAACGCCCTCCCACTGCGTGACCGAGCCCATCTGCGGCAGGGTCTCCTCACGCGAAAGGACGGCGCTGAGCCAGTCCCCGTCCTGGGAGAAGGTCACATGGTCCGCGCCCAGCGCGTACACCGCGTCCACGATATCCATGTAAGTATCGGTCTGCGCCAGCGCGCAGGACGCCATACACAGCAGGCAAAGCACACAGCCAACCAGGCGGCGCATCGTATCACCTCTTTCCTGTTTTTCATACAGACGCGCCAGGCCGGCTGTTTGTTCCCCTTCAGGGCGTTCCCGGCAGCAGCGGCTGGCGCTGCACGCCCGCCAGCGCGCACGCGGCGCAGGCCGGAATCTCTTCCATATGCGCCACCAGCGAGCGCGGCTTGCCTTCCGGGTCGTCCTGGGAAAAGGGAACGAAGAAATAATGGCGCCGCGCCAGCAGCTCGCCGATGTTTCGGGCCGCCGCGGCCAGCCCGTCGTTGGTGGAAACCGCCAGCAGGACGGGCCGTTCGTTGCGCAGGTGCGACTTGGCCGCCAGCGTCACCGGCGTATCCGCGATGCCCGCGGCCAGCTTCGCCAGCGTGTTGCCCGTGCAGGGCGCGATAATCAGCAAATCCAAAAGGCGCTTGGGGCCAATCGGCTCCACCTGCTGCAGCGTGGCCAGCGGTTCTTCGCCGCAGGCCTCCCGCATCCGCGCCCAGACTGCTTCCGCAGGAAAAAACCGCGTATCCAGCGCGGCGGTATGAAAGGAAAAGATGGGCAGCACGCGCGCGCCCTCCTCGCGCAGGCGGCGGGCCTGCGGAAAAACGCGGGCAAAGGTGCAAAACGAACCGGTCATCGCAAAGCCGATGCATGTGTCTTTCAGCGTCATCGTCTCACGCCCCCTCTTCTTCCAGCAGTTCCAGCATCGCCTCCGCCGCCGTCCTGGGCGCGAAGCGGCCCGGCAGCCCCGGCTCGCGCCAGGCGTCCACGCCCAGCGCCCCGGCCGCCTGCAAATCAATGCCGTACGGCGCGCCGGCCAAATCCAGCGCCATCGCTCCCGGCAGCAGCGCGGACAGCTCCGCCTCTCCCACGACCGGGGCCGGGACGGTGTTGACGAGCATGGCGTAAGGCCCGGCCATCCCGGCCAGCGGCACGGCGCGCAGGCCGTCCCCGGCCGCCCGCGCGCGGTCGGCGGCGCTGCGCGCGGCCACCGTGACTTCCACGCCCAGCGCGCGCAGGCGCAGCGCCAGGGCGCGGGCAATGCGCCCGTATCCGGTGAGCAGGCAGGTTTTTCCGCACAGGCATGCGCCGCTGCGCCCCAGCAGGGCGTACAGCGCGCCTTCGGCGGAAGGCACGGCATTGCGAAGCTGAAACGATTCTACATCGTTCGGGTCCTTATGGACACATCGCCTGTCTTGCAGGCACTTTTGCAGCAAAGGCCCCGGACGGGCCGCCAGCACGCGCGCGCCCGGCAGAATGAGTTCGGCGACAGCCGCTATCGGCAGCGCCTCGCGGGAAAACGGAGCCGGCGCCAGGCCGTCCTCCTCGCTGCGGGGAAACGGCATGACGATTTCGGATGCGGGACGCGCGTCCGACAGGGTGGTTTCATGATGGCCGAGCAGCTGCACGTCGTGGCCGCGCGCGCGGGCCAGGGCTGCCAGGTGCGTATGGCGCATATCGCCGCCAACGATAAGAATTTGCATGGGAATCGCCTCCGCTTCAACGTATGTACGGACGCGCGGCGCGGTGAGGCGTCCCGCATCGGGCCGCGGAAGCGCCGCGCCCGGGGGTCGGGAACGCTTGGCCCCGGGGCCCGCCGCCCGTGCCGGGGCGCGCCTCCTCCGGCCTTGCCGGGACCGCGACCCCGCCGAGGCTGCCGCCGCTTTTCGATGTTTACATATTTTTTTCCGTATTTTTTTCTTCTTTGGTTGCAGCCGCGTGGCAAAACGGGTACAATACCAGACATGAAGATGGGAGATTCTGCCCTGGAGGCGCTGACCGCCCGCGCGCTTTCGCAGCACAACCTGGTTCGCCCCGGCGAGCGCGTGCTCGCCGCCGTATCGGGCGGCGCGGATTCCGTGGCGCTGCTGCTGGTGCTGGACGCGCTGAAAGCCTCCATGGGCTTCTCGCTGGTCTGCGCGCACTACGATCACGGCATCCGGGGCGAGGCGTCGCGCGAGGACGCGCGCTTTGTGCGCGGCCTGTGCCGGTCGCTGGGCGTGGAATGCATAGAGGGCCGGGGCGACGTTCCCTCGCTGGCGCGCGCATGGCGCGCAAGCCTGGAAGATGCCGCGCGGCGGGCGCGCTATGCCTTTTTGGAAGAGGCGGCGGCACGCTGCGGCGCGGACAAAATCGCGCTGGCACACCAGCGGGAGGACCAGGCCGAAACGCTGCTGCTGCACCTGGCGCACGGCTGCGGCCCGGAAGGGCTGGCCGCCATGCGCCCGTTGTCGGGCAACCGGATTCGTCCGCTTCTGGGCGTTTCCCGCGCCGCGCTGGAAGCCTATGTGTCGGCGCGGGGGTTTTCCTGGCGCCAGGATGCGACCAACGCCGACCTTCACCATGCGCGCAATTTCCTGCGCCACGAGGTATTCCCCCTCCTTCGCCGGCTCAATCCCCGCGTGGAGGAGGCCATGGCCAACGCCGCGGCGCTGTGCGCGCAGGCCGTGGACGAGCAGGCGCTCGCCGCGGAGCGGGCGCTCGCGGGCCGGGTCAGGCGCATGCCGTACGGCGCGTTCTGGCGCCTGCCCGACGGAGACGTCACCGCCGCGCAGGCGCGCGCCTTCGCGCGGTGGGCGGGCGTTCCGCCGCTGAACCGCCCGCAATCCGAGGCGCTGGCCGCCGCGCGCAGCGCGAACCTGCCCGGCGGATGGCGTTCGCTGCGCACGCCGGCGCGCCTGCATCTGCTGTGCGGCGCGGGGGCGGCGTACACGTACCGGCCGGAGGATTTTACCGCGGAGCCCTGCGCGCCGGACACGCCCTGCGACGGCGTTCGCGTACAGGTTCTGGATGCGGACCGGCTTTCGGGCGCCGTCTTTCGCGCGCGCAGGGACGGCGATCGGTTCGCGCCGCTGGGCATGGAGGGCGAGCAGAAGCTCAAGCGCACGCTGCAGGATGCGAAGGTGGATTTGCCGTTTCGCGACCTGCTCCCCGTGCTGGCGCGCGACGGGCGGGTTTTGTGGATAGTGGGCCTGAAGGCGTCCCGCGAGGCGGCCGTAACGGCGGACACGCGCCGCGCCGTTCAAATCCGTTTCCGCGGCGCGCTGCCATGGGACATGGAAGAGACGGAACATGAAAACCAGAAGTAAAGGAAAGCGATGGAGGGAAAACCGCAATGCTCAACGCTGCACAATCGCCCCTGTACCGGGACCTGGAAAGAATTTTGCTGACCCGCGAACAGATTCGGCGGCGCATCGACGAAATCGGCGAGGCGCTCACGCGCGATTTTCAGGGCAAAGACCTGGTATGCGTGTGCATTCTCAAAGGCGCCGCGCCGTTTTTTTCCGACATGATTCGTGCCATCGATCTGCCGCTGCGGGTGGACTTCATGTCCATTTCCAGCTACGGCAGCGCTACCAAGTCCTCCGGCGTTGTGCGCATTCTGAAGGATTTGGACCGGGACATTGTCGGGCAGCATGTGCTGATTATCGAGGACATCGTCGACTCGGGCCTGACCCTGTCTTTCCTCAAGCAGAACCTGCTGGCCCGCGGCGCCGCATCGCTTTCGGTGTGCACCCTGCTGGACAAGCCCGGCCGCCGCAAGGTTGCCCTGACGCCCGACTACTGCGGCTTTGAAATCGAGGATGCCTTTGTGGTCGGATATGGCCTGGACTACGCCGAGCGGTACCGCAACCTGCCCGATATCGGCGTTTTGAAACCAGAGGTTTACACTTCGTGACCGAGGTGTTATACTAAAGGATGAGTTTGCATCATCAGGAGGTAGCATTTTGAAGCGGCCCTTTCGCGGATTTGCGGTCTATGCCGTAATCCTGTTGGCAGTGATTATTCTCTCGCAGGTTTTTTCTCTCCTTACGCCCAGCGAGTCCACTGCCATTTCCTATAACGAATTGCTGACGCTGGTCGAAAACGACGCCATTGCGTCCGTCGCCATCCTCGGCAATCAGCTGGTGGGCCTTTTGAAAACGTCCACCATCCCCCCAAGCGATTTCCCCTCGCGCTACGACTTTGAATGCAGCGTGGACCGGGAGAACTTCTTTGCGTCCGTGCGCATCGCGCGCTCGAAGATTCTCGGCAAGCCTGTCGACGAAATCTCCGACAGCGACTTCGGCTTTACCATTGAATACCTGCAGCCGACCCCGACCCCCTGGTACGTCGAGTTTCTGCCGTATCTGGTCGTGATGGGCCTGTCGTGCCTGTTCCTGCTGTTCGTGCTGCGCCAGCAGAGCGGCGGCAACAGCAAGGTCATGTCCTTTGGCAAGAGCCGCGCGCGGATGTACGACACCACGCGCAACAAGGTCACCTTTGCGGACGTGGCCGGCGCGGACGAAGAAAAGGAAGAGCTTGCGGAAATCGTCGATTTTCTCAAAAGCCCCAAGCGCTTTACCGACATCGGCGCGCGCATCCCCAAGGGCGTGCTGCTGGTCGGCCCTCCGGGCACGGGCAAAACGCTGCTGGCCAAGGCCGTGGCAGGCGAGGCGGGCGTCCCCTTCTTCTCCATTTCCGGTTCCGACTTTGTGGAGATGTTCGTGGGCGTGGGCGCCAGCCGCGTCAGAGATCTTTTCGACCAGGCGAAAAAACACACCCCTTCCATCGTCTTTATTGATGAAATCGACGCGGTCGGACGCCACCGCGGGGCCGGCCTGGGCGGAGGCCATGACGAGCGTGAGCAGACGCTCAACCAGCTCCTGGTGGAAATGGACGGCTTTTCCAACAACGAGGGCGTTATCGTTCTGGCGGCCACCAACCGCCGCGACATTCTGGACCCCGCGCTCCTGCGTCCGGGCCGGTTTGACCGGCAGATTACCGTCAACTATCCGGACGTGGCGGGACGCGAAGCCATCCTGAAGGTGCACAGCCGCGGCAAGCCGCTGGGCCCGGACGTGGATATGGGCGTCATCGCGCGGCGCACGCCGTTTTTCACCGGCGCCGACTTGGAAAACGTGATGAACGAGGCGGCCATTCTGGCCGCGCGCCAGGGACAGCCGGTCATCGGCGAAGGCCATATTGAAGAGGCCATTACCCGCGTGCAGATGGGCCCGGAGAAAAAGAGCCGCCGCGTGACCGAAAAGGACAAGCGCCTGGTCGCCTATCACGAGGCGGGCCATGCGGTCGTGGGCTGGCTGCTGCCCAAATGCCCGGACGTTCACATGGTCACCATTGTGCCGCGCGGCGGCACGGGCGGCCACACCCAGCTGCTGCCTTCCGAGGAGAGCCAGTTCGACACCAAGGAAGAGATGCTGCAGGAAATCACCATGGCGCTCGGCGGGCGCGCGGCGGAAATGCTGATTTTCGGCGACGTGACCGGCGGCGCGGTGGGCGACCTGCAGGGCGCGACCGCTCAGGTGCGCAGCATGATTACCAAGCTGGGCATGAGCGACGCGATAGGCCCCGTGTACTACGGCGGCGGGCATGAAGTGTTCCTCGGGCGCGACTTCGCGCAGGAACGCGATTGCTCCGAGAAAATCGCCGCCGCCATCGACGACGAGATACGCCGCGTGATGGAGGCCTGCCTGGAACGCGCGGAGAACCTGCTGCGCGAGAATATGGACAAGCTCCACCGCCTGGCGGAGGTACTGCTCGACCGTGAAACCGTCGTTCGCGACGAGCTGGACGCCATCATGAAGGGCGAGCCGCTGCCCGAGCGCGCAAAGCCTGCCGCGCCCGCCCAGCCCCAGACGCCGCCGGCGCCGGAAACGGCCGACGGTACCGTCGTGGCGCCCACGCCGGACGAGGCGCCCGGCTGCCATACGCCCCCTGCGAACGCGGACGAGGGGCCCGATGCGCGCTGACCTGCATCTGCACACCACGGCCTCCGACGGCCTGCTCACCCCCGCGCGGATGGTGCGGGAAGCGCGCCTGGCAGGCATGAACATCATCGCCATCACCGATCACGATACCGTATCGGGCGTGCGCGAAGCCCTGGACGCAGGCGTTCGGGAAGGCGTGCGCGTGCTGCCGGGATTGGAGCTGAGCGTGGGCGGCGAAGAGGAGATTCACCTTCTGGCCTACGGCGTGCGCCCGGAGCATCCCGGGCTGCTCGCGCTGCTGGAAGGGCTGCTTGTGCGCCGGCAGGCACGCATGGAGGAAATGCTGCGCAGGCTGGAGGCATTGGGCATGCCCGTACCGCGCGAGGAAGCGTGCGCGCCGGATTCGCCGTTTATGGGGCGAATGAACCTGGCGCGGGCCATGACCGCCCGCAGCTACTGCGCGTCGCCGGCCGAGGCGTTTTCGCGCTGGCTCAACGCCGGACGCCCCGCCTATGTGCCCAAGGAGCCTATCGGGGTGCCGGAAGGCGTGCGGCGGCTGCGCGCGCTGGGCGCGGTGGTATGTCTGGCGCACCCGGGGAGACTGCGCATGGAAGAAAGCGCGCTGCTGGCCCGGCTGCCGGGCTGGACAGAGGCGGGCCTGGAAGGCATGGAGGCCTACCACCCCAGCCACAGGGACCCCGAACGCTATGCGCGCATGGCGCGCAGGCATGGGCTTCTGGTGACCGGCGGCAGCGACTGCCACGGGCGGCGGGGCGAGCGGTCCTGGATTGGAGAAGCTACTGCCGGCTGGCACAGCGCGCAGGAGGACGTGGCGGCGCTGCAAAGCCGGATGACCGAAAGGATTACAAAGGCCGAATCGCCATGATTCGGGAAAGGCAGGCAGAGGGATGTCGTATCGCCAGCAGGGCTATCGCCCGCAGGCTCACCAGATGGCCTACGCGGGAAAAGGCGGCCGCGGAGCGCCGCGCCGAAGCGCGCCGCAGCAGCCGTCCCGCGGCCGCAAGACGGGCGGCCGCAAGCGTCCGCGCCGTCACCGTCCCATCCGGACGTTTTTGCTGCTGGTCATTTTCGCTTTTCTGGCGACCGGCGGCCTGATGGGCTATACGATGTACCGGGAAGTCAACGACGTGCGCGCGGAGGGGACGTTCTATCCGGGCATCTATGTCAACGACGTCTCACTCTACGGCGCGTCGCCGCAGGAAGCGTATGACTTTTTGCTGGCGCAGGCGCGCGAAAAGATGGCCAACTGGTCGCTCACGCTGGCATACGGGGAGCAGTCCTGGACCATTACGACCGATACGCTGGGCATGACGCAGAATTTGGAAGCCGCCATCCGGGATGCGGTCAACGAGGCGCATGCCATCGGGCGCGAGGCCTCCTTCCTGGACAGCTATCGCACCGTGCTGTCGCTCAAGAGCGAGGAGTATCGGATTTATACCAACAATATCCGCCAGAACGAAGAGATGCTCGACGCCATGCTGATGGACATCAAAAACCTCATCGACGTCCAGCCGCAAAACGCGGAGCGCATCTTCGACACCAGCCGCAACGACGCCATCTATATCAAGGACGAGGTGGTCGGCCTGTCGCTGGACATCATATCGCTCAAGGAAGAAATCCTGCGGCGGGCGGACGCCATGGAAGCCGGCGTCATCGAGCTGCAGCCCGAAACCATTCAGCCGACGATTACCCGCGCGATGCTGGAAGGCGAGGTTGTCCGCCTGGCCAATTACTCCACCGTCATCAGCACCCGCAGCACCGAAGGACGCACGGCCAACATCGAGCTGTCCTGCAGCCGGTTCAACGGCCTGGTCATCAAGGACGGCGAGCGCGTCAGCTTCAACGCCGTTGCCGGCAAGCGCACGGTGGAAAACGGCTATCAGTCCGCGCCCGAAATCGTCAGCGGCCAGTACCAGGACGGCGTGGGCGGCGGCATCTGCCAGACCTCTTCCACGCTGTACAACGCGGTCGTGCAGGCGGGGCTGGAGGTCGTGGACCGCAGCAACCACGGCATCCCGGTCAACTATTTGCCCCCGGGCGCCGACGCCACCGTCACCGACGACGGCCGCCACGATCTCGTGTTCCGCAACAATACCGGCGCGGATATCTACATCGTGGCCAAGGTGGTCAAGGAAAACAGCAAAACCATCTGCCTGTTCCAGATTTATGGCCGGCCCGACCCGCACGGCTATACCTACGAGCTGCGCCACGAGATTACCGAGACCATCCCCATTCCCGAGGAACCGCGCGAGGTGAAGGATACGCAGGGCACCCACGTGATTTATCGCGACGAGACGGAGCTGGTGAAAAACGGCTCGGAAGGCTACAAGGTGCAAAGCTATCTGGTCACGCGGGATTCCGCGGGCAATGTGGTCAGCGAAGAAGCGTTTAACACCAGCACCTATTCCGCCCAGCCCCATACGCTGTATGTGGGCGTGTCGCGGCGGGAAGACTCCTGAGCCCGGCAGGAAACGCGCGCCTTGTCGGCTGTGCCTTCTCTGTCGCCGGGAGCGCTCCGGCGCTTGCGCGCCTGCGGCCCTCCGGCCGCTCCCGCGCAAAAAAAACGGCGTCGCCCCGCATTCGCCGCGCAGGCCGCCGGCGTCCCAGGGCGGGCGGAGAAGCGCCGGTCTCCGGAGCGCCCGGCACGAGGGCGTATCGCCGCAGTTCCGGGCGGCAGGGAGGGCGGGAGCTCCCCGATAACCATCCGACCCCGTCGACATGCGCACGGGGTCGGAAGCTTCTGGAAACCGTTCGGCGCGTTTTCCCGGCCGCAGGCGCAGGGACCAGGCGTTCCCGGCCAACGGCGCGGGCGCGGCGCGCTTTGGGGCCGACGCTCAGGCGATTCGCTTCAGCGCGCTCTGCACCTGCGGCATGCAGACGAGCACCGCGCTGACCAGCGCTTCGACGGCCATGTACGTTCCGTTATACGACAGCGAATAGAGCAGCACGCCCAGCGTATCGACGGCGTTCGCATACTCGGCAAAGTACACCACGCCCGTGAAGAAATGGCACAGGAAGCGCGCAAAGCATGCCAGCACCACGCCCGCCGGCAGCGCCCAGGCGCCCCGGAAGCGGCGGAAGCATCCGGCCAGCCCCAGCACGGTATAGGCCAGCGGATAATCCAGGATGAATTGCAGCCAGTGCACGACATAGGGGCCCTGGATGCACTGCAGCAGGCTGTAGGCAAATCCCACCAGGAGGCCGGGACCTACGCCGTACAGCCAGGAAAAGAGCATGACTGGCAGCATGGACGCCGGCGTCACGCTGCCGCCGGCCGGCATGTCCCACAGCTTGATGTAGGACAGCAGGAACGACAGCGCCAGGCAGACCGCCGCCACGGCCAGGGAGCGGGAGTTCCAGCGAAAGCGCCGGGTCTGGGTTGTTTCGGACATGAAAAACGTCCTCCTCTGCAAGAAAATTCCCGCTCGCCGGACGGCGCGCGGGAAACGAACTGGATGATGCAATCCACTCGCTTCCCTACGGTAGGATTACCTACACAGGTTCATGGGGTCGGCTCTCGCCCTCTCAGCCTGGAAAGCCCCGAAGGATGGCCGTACAGCCATCCGCCGGCGCCCACCGGGCACCCCCAGCGACGGGTTCGGGGGCATTATAGCACGTCCCGCCGGAAATGACAAGGAGGAAACCATGCATCACTTTTTCGCCTATATGGCGCGGATGCGCCACATCATGCGCTGGGGCCTGATGCGCAACACGCTGCCGGAAAACGACCAGGAGCATGCGCTGCAGGCCGCCATGATTGCCCACGCGCTCGCCACGCTGCGCAACGTCCGCTACGGCGGCACGCTGGACGCCCAGCGCGTGGCGCTGCTGGCCATCTATCACGACGCGGGCGAAGTCATCACCGGCGATTTGGCGACCCCCGTCAAGCACCATAACCCGCTGGTCCATGAAGCGTTCGGCCGCATGGAAGCCATGGCGCGCCGCATGCTGCTGGAGATGCTTCCCGAGGACCTGCGGCCTGCCTACGCTCCCCTGCTCGTTCCGGACGAGACCGAGGAGGCCTGGCGCGTCGTCAAGGCCGCCGACCGTATCTGCGCCTACCTCAAATGCGTGGAAGAGGACAAGGCCGGCAACACGGAATTCCGCAAGGCGCGCGAGGTCATCCGGCGCGATATCGACGCGCTGGAGCTCCCCGAGGTGCGGGATTTCATGCGGGAATTTGCGCCCAGCTTCTCGCTGTCCCTGGACGAGCTGAACGGGCCGGCGGGAAGCGATGCGCGCAGCGCGGCGGAAAACGATGCCGAAAACGGCGGGAACGGCGCAAATGACGGCCGTCCGGGCCGGGAATGACGGACGCCATGCATTTCGACGGCAAAAATCAGGCCGGCGCGCTGCGGTCGTCGCCCTTCTTTCCATAAAAATGGCAAATCTGTGTATTATGAGCGGAGAAGTTTAGCGATTACGCCAGAGCACACAAATGCCCGAAACAATCTTTGTGAAAGTAAACAATTTACCTTTTTTTCGTTCTCCGATATAATAAATGCAACAAAGGGCGGACGTATTGGGGATTGTGCCCGTCCCCGAGAATTTCAAAGCGGGAGTGTGTTAGTATGGCAAGCGTAACGTTAAAGCACATCTACAAGGTCTATGCAGGCGGCGTAACCGCGGTCAGCGATTTCACGCTGGATATCGAGGACAAGGAGTTTATCGTGCTGGTCGGCCCCTCCGGCTGCGGAAAGTCCACGACCCTGCGCATGGTCGCCGGTCTGGAAGAGATCTCCGATGGCGAACTGTACATTGCGGACAAGCTTGTCAACGATGTGGCGCCGAAGGATCGCGATATCGCGATGGTGTTCCAGAACTACGCGCTCTATCCGCACATGACCGTGTATGACAACATGGCCTTCGGCCTGAAGCTGCGCAAGACGCCCAAGGCGGAAATTGACAAGCGCGTGCACGAGGCCGCGAAAATCCTGGACATCGAGCATCTGCTCAACCGCAAGCCCAAGGCGCTTTCGGGCGGCCAGCGCCAGCGCGTCGCGCTGGGGCGCGCCATCGTGCGCGAGCCGAAGGTCTTCCTGATGGACGAGCCGCTGTCCAACCTGGACGCCAAGCTGCGCGTGGCCATGCGCACGGAGATTACCAAGCTGCATCAGCGCCTTCAGACGACCTTCATCTACGTCACCCACGACCAGACCGAGGCCATGACGATGGGCACGCGCATCGTTGTCATGAAGGACGGCTTCATCCAGCAGATTGACACGCCGCAGAACCTCTACGACTATCCGACCAATCTGTTCGTGGCCGGCTTTATCGGCAGCCCGCAGATGAACTTCTTCGACGCCACGCTCGTGCGCGAGGCGGACGGCGT
>NHCFR05603__coassemble_582_pt1 | contig 24083 bp, 21 predicted proteins | sample NHCFR05603__metabat2_high_PE_044 | metagenome-assembled genome bin NHCFR05603
GCAGGTTGAAGTTCTCCGGGGCCGCCTCGGCCACGGGCGTCAGCGTTTCGGGCGCTTCGGGCGGGGCGGGCGTGGGCGTGGGGGCGGGCGTGGGGGTCGGAGGGGGCGGCACCGTAGGCTGCACCAGCATGCGGGTTTCGCCGCCGGTCAGCGGCAGGGCGACGGCCATGGCGGGCAGCAGCAGCGCGCTCAGCACCAGCGCCGCAAGCATCAGCGCCGCGCTTTTTCCTGTTCTCTTCGCCATCGTCAGGCCCCCTTTGCCTCCGTTTTTTCATTATACACACGCCGGCCGCTTTCTGCAAGCGCCTTGTCAAGCGGCGGCGGGTCTGCTATGATAATGGAGAAAAGCTGCGAACGGAAGAAAGAGGAGGTTGGGTGTCGTTGGACGAGACGGTGCGTGCGCGTCTTCGCAAAGTGCGCAATTTTATGCTGGATATGGACGGTACATTTTATTTGGGGGATAATCCCATTGAAGGTTCGCTGGATTTTCTGGAGGCGCTGCGCCGCACCGGGCGTCAGGCCCTGTTTTTGACCAACAATTCCTCCAAGAACGCCGGGACGTATGTAAAAAAACTGCAGCGCATGGGCGTTACGGACCCCTTTCTGCGCGTTTACACGTCCGGCCAGGCGACGGGGGCCTATGTGCGCAAGCGCTTTGCGGGGCAGCGCGCGTTTCTGCTGGGCAACGAGCTGCTGCGGGGCGAGCTGGAGAGCATGGGCGTATGCGTCGATAACGAGCGCCCGGACTATGTGCTGGTCGGCTTTGACACGACGCTGGACTATGCAAAGATGACCCGGGTCTGCGATTTGGTGCGGGCGGGGCTGCCCTACGTGGCGACGCATCCCGATTTTAACTGCCCGACCGAAACCGGCTTTATCCCCGATATCGGCGCCATCATGGCCTTTATCGAAGCCAGCACCGGCCGCAAGGCGGACGTTATCGTCGGCAAGCCCTACGGCGGCATCGTCGAAGGGGCGCTGGAGATGGCCGGCGCCACCGCCGCGGAATCCGCCATGGTGGGCGACCGTCTCTATACCGACGTCGCCACGGGCGTCAACTTCGGCATGACCGCCATTCTCGTGCTTTCCGGCGAGGCGACGCGCGCGGATATGGAAGCGTCCCCGGTCAAGCCGCATCTGGTCTTTGACCGGCTGAGCGATATGATTCCCTATCTGGAAGCAGAATAGTGCGAAGGAGGCGTCCCTATGGAATCCATGAAAGCCATCGTGCTGGCCGCGGGCAAGGGCACGCGGCTGCAGTGCGAGCAGGCCGACCTGCCCAAGGCGCTGCGCCTGCTGGACGGCAAGCCGCTGATTCGCTATGTGCTGGACAATCTGGATTTTCTCGCGCCGCAGGACATTACCATTGTCGTAGGGTTTCTCAAGGACAAGGTCATCGAGCAGCTCGGGGGCGGATATCATTATGTGGAGCAGACGGAACTGAACGGGACGGCCAAGGCAACCTTGTGCGCGGAGGAGATTCTTGGGAACTTTCCGGGGCCCGTACTCGTCTGTTATTGTGACATGCCCTTCCTGCGCCGGGAAACGTACCTGAACATGTTTCGCCGACATAAGGAAACGGGGTCGTGCAACACGGTGCTGGCCGGGCGCATCCATCCGATTCCGCCCTACGGCCGTCTGATTCGCGACGGCGAAGGCAATCTGCTGGATATCGTCGAGGACAGCGCGTGTACCCCCGAGCAGAAGCTGATTGACGAGGTGAACATCGGCATTCAGGTGCTGGACGGCAAGGGCATGTGGGGATGGCTGCGCCAGGTGCGCAACGACAACCCCAAGCGCGAATACTACCTGACCTCCCTGGTGGGCGTGCTTGCCCGGCAGGGGCTCAGGCAGGAAGTGGTGCTGCTGGAGGATGAGCGGGAAATGCTGGGCGTCAACAGCATGGAAGACCTGCTCGCCGCCCAGCGCCAGCTCCGCGCATTGCGCTAAGGCTTCCCTATGGTGCAAATGCCCGACCTGGAGGTGAACCCGCATGGATACGCTTCGATTGATGCTATTGGCCCTGCTCATCGGCGCTTCGGTCTCGACCAGCCCGACCTACTCGCAGGACGGCCTCTCCGTCAGCCAGACCATTGTCATGCCGCAGCCGCAGATACAGGTCACGGTGCAGCCGACGGCGCAGCCCACCGCTACCCCGAGGCCCACCGCCACCCCGAGGCCCACGACGACGCGGGCGCCTATCAATACCGGCACGTTCATCACCCGCCAGCTGTATAAGGGCTGCACGGGCGACGATGTGCTGTATCTGCAGCGTTGGCTCGCCAACCTCGGCTATTCCGTCACCGCGGACGGCAATTTCGGCGAGCAGACCCGCCAGGCCGTCCTGCGCTTCCAGCAGAACAACGGCCTGACCGCGGACGGCATCGCCGGCGAGAAAACCATTCGCCGCCTGGTCAGCAGCGCCGCCGTGCCCGAAACCGGCTGGCAGTGGCGCACGCTTTCCTACGGCATGAGCGGCCAGGATGTTTCCAGTCTGCAGGCGCGGCTTCAGGAGCTGGGCTATTACAGCGGCTCCGTGACCGGCCGGTTCCTGGAAAGCACGCAGGAAGCGGTGCTATGGTTCCAGCGCGTCCACGGCCTGACCGCGGACGGCGTCGCCGGCCGCGATACCCTTTCCCTGCTTTATAGCGATGCCGCCTGCCCCGCCGGCACGGTTCCTTCCGGCTCGCTTTCCGAAGGCGACCGGGGCGAGGCCGTCCTCCGGCTTCAGACGCGGCTGTACCGGCTCAACTACCTGCCCGCCGCCGATATTGACGGCTACTTCGGTTCCGCCACGCGCGAGGCGGTCTACGCTTTCCAGGAGAACAACGACCTGTACAGGACGGGCGTCGCGGACACGACCACGCAGGCCCTGCTCTACAGCAGCGCCGCCCGCCCGTATCCGGGCACCACGCCGCGGCCCACTGCGTCGCCGACAGCGCCGCCCACTGCGCCGCCCACTACCTGCTCGCACTGCGGGCAGGCGATTACGGCCGGCACTCAGGCCACGCACACGACGCTCGCCGCCTGCGGCACGCACTATCAGTGTCAGACCGGCAACCACACGCCCGCAGCCTGCGGCGCGCACTATCAGTGTCAGGCCGGCGACCACACGCCCGCCGCCTGCGGCACGGCGGGACACTACAACTGCGACGATAACGACCATACCAGCAAGTATCCGTGCAATTACCACTATGTTTGCTATCCCAGCGCAGCCGACGCGGATCATACCACCTCTTGCAAACACTGCAACAGGCCAAAGTGCACATGGCCATTCTATGATTGCTGCACAGAAACTGCGCATGTGGCCCAGTAAAGCCTCATTGCCTCTCTTTCCCCCTTCCGCGCAATGCGGAAGGGGGATTCTTTACAAATCCGTTTCGATGTGTTACAATTCTATGTAGTTTTTTTATGCGGAAGGAGCCCATCATGAGACGCCTGTTTGCTTTGCTGTTGGTGTTGGTGTTGCTGCCCGCCGCCGCGCTGGCGGCCGACTATTGCGAATGCCCGGACGCGCAGACGCACGCCGAGCGGCAGGAGTCGCTGGAGCGCATTCTGCGGGACTATGACACCATGGGCGCGTCCATCGCGCTCATCCGGGACGGGCGCATCATCGACACATTTCAGTATGGCCGCGCCAACCGCGCGGACAACATTCCCGTGGACAGCGAGACGTATTTCCGCCTGGCCTCCATTTCCAAGATGATTACGGCCGTGGGCGTCCTGCAGCTGGTGGAGCAGGGCGTGCTGTCGCTGGATGCGGACTTGGGCGACTACTATCCCTTTCCGATTCGCAACCCCTACTTCCCCGACACGCCCATCACGCTGCGCCATCTGATGTCGCACACCTCCTCGCTCAGCGACGGGTACCATTACGACATGGCCATCAAGGGAGAGATTACGCGGCTGGAGTTCGTCTTTGACGGCAATTATACCGACATGAACTACCAGCGCTGGGAGCCGGGCACGCGGGTGTCGTACTCGAACTTCGGCGGCGGCATGCTCGGCGCGCTCATCGAGCAGACCACGGGCTATCTGATTGACGAGTATATGACGTTCAGCGTCTTTGCGCCCCTGGGCGTGGCGGGCGGCTACCATACGCCGTGCCTGCCTCCCGGCGCGAAGCTGGCGCGGCTGTATAACGTGGAATCCACCGGCATGACGCTCGACCCGGCCACGCTGACCGACTGCGACATGGACGCGGACGGCCAGACCTCCTACACCCACAGCGCCGGGGGCCTTACCATGACCGCCGAGGGCGTAGCCAAGGTGCTCATCGCCATCGCCGGGGACGGCTCCTCTTACGGCGTGCAGCTTCTCCAGCCGCAGACCGTGGCGCAGATGCGCACCGTCCAGAACAACATCGGTTCCGTCCACTGCAACGCCGAACGCGGGCTGAACCTGAACATCATCACCGACGCCCTCGTGGAGGGGCGCACGCTCTACGGCCACCAGGGCAAGGCCTACGGCACCATCAGCGCCGCCTATTGCGATCCGACCGATCAGACGGGCGTGGTCATGTTGACCAACGGCTGCGACGATTCGACGTTCAATTCCGTCGCGCGCATCGCCCGCGCGCTCATTACCCAGGCCTATGAGTATCTCGAATAGGGCTTTTCATCGCGCCAAAGCTGTGGTATACTGTGCTTTACGGTTTCTGTACGGCATTATAAAACTCTGAGTGCGGAAAGGAATGTATCCTATGCCGAAAGTAAAGATTATAGCGGATTCCACCTGTGATTTGAGCCGGGAGCTGCTGGAGCGCTACGACGTGGCGGTCGTGCCGCTGTATGTAACGCTGGGCGGCCAAAGCTACCGGGACGGCGTGGACATGACGGTTGACCAGCTCTTCGCCCACTGTGACAGCACGCACGAGGTGCCCAAAACTGCCGCTTCCAGCGTGAGCGATTTCATCGAGGCGTTCCGCCCCTTTTGCGAGGCGGGGCAGGACATCGTCTTCCTGGGCATTTCCGGCCATTTCTCCGTCCAAATCCAGAATGCGCTTCTGGCCGCGCAGGAGTTTCCCGAGCGCACCATCCGCTGCGTGGACTCGCAGAACCTCTCCACGGGCATCGGCCTGCTGGTCATTGAGGCGGCGGAGCGCGCGCAGGCGGGCATGGGCGCCAACGAAATCGCCGACGCCGTGGAAGCCCTGCGTCCCAAAGTCAACGCCGGCTTTGTGCTGGATACCCTGACCTATCTGCGCAGGGGCGGCCGCTGCTCGGGCCTGGCGGCCCTGGGCGCCGCCATGCTCAACATCAAGCCGCAAATCAGCGTCATCGACGGCAAAATGGCCCCCACCGACAAATTCCGCGGCCACATCCGCCGGGTTACCCAGCGCTACGTCGACAAGCAGCTCGCCGACATCGAACGCATCCGCCCCCGGCGCGTGTTCCTCACGCATTGCTGCTGGCCGCAGGACTGGCTGGAGGAAATCTGTGAGCATGTGCGCGCCCGCGGCTATTTTGAAGAAGTGCTGACCACCAGCGCGGGCTGCGTCATTTCCAGCCATTGCGGGCCGAACTGCATCGGCATTCTGTTTATGGAAAAATGACCCAATCGTCCCCTGACGGAGCGTGAAAACATGAACCCCGCCATCGTCCTGCTGTTCATCGTCGTCATCGGCTTCCTTCTCTTTATCGCCACCCGGCACAGGCCCGCCGCGGAAGATGCCGGCATGCACCGCCGCCGCATCGGCGACGGCCTGCGCCATCTGCGCGCGCTGGAGGAAACCTACGCCGTCATGACGCCGGCGCTGCTTTCGCAAATCCCGGACAGCCAGGTGCTCGAAGCGGTGCTGGCCAACCTGTGGGCCAAGATGCGGCCCGGGCTGGAAAACGCCTCCGAAGTGATGCGGGGGCTCAGCCTGCCGCGCCAGGCGCTGTACGCCGTCTACACCGTGACCGGCAGCCTGCGCCAGCACGGCGCCGCCCAAACGCTCCGCGACGAAGCCGAATGGTTCCCCCAGTGCGCGCAGGCGCTTCGCGCCCTGGAGATGGACGAAACCGCCGCGCTGCTGCAAAGCGTGCAGGCCGGCGACGCGCAGGCGGCGGAGGCGTATCTGGAGAGCTTTTCCGCGCTGGACGGCAAGGGACGGCTGGTTTGGTATGTCCGCGAGCACGTCGAGGCATTCTGCGACGAAGTTCCTTCCCCGTAATTGCCCGCCCCTGCGCGGCGTGCGCCTCGGGCCGCGCCCCTGCGCGCGCCGGCCCAAAGGACGTCATGACGCCGGAGCGGGAATGCTTCTTGCGCCCCTGCGTAGCGTGGGCCCGGCGCATCAGCCCCCGTTCCTTCGCGTGCCGTCGCCCCTGCCGGCAGGCGCTTGCGGACATCCCCGACAAACTTTTCTCTTTTCGCGCTTTTTGCCCTGATTTTTGCGCCGTCGTTGCCTGTCCATGTCAAGGCCTTGTGGATAACTTTCCGGGGAACCGCTACATTTCGCGCTGTTCGCATCCGCGTTCCCGTTCTGTGCGAAGGACTTCAAAAAGGCTGCAAACCCTTGAAATATCTTGCATCATTTGCTATGATAAATGGGCTGTCCCGATTTTCACAGGCGGGGCGGCTGTGGATAATTCTGTGGATAAACATCACGCCTCGCATGGCTCGCCGCGCAGGCAAGGAGGTCCCTCGGGATGAACGAACAGGCGATTTGGGAAAAGACCTGCGAACTTTTGCGCGAAGACATGGCGGAGGTTTCCTATACGACATGGATCGATTCGCCCCTCAAGCCCGTAGCGCTGAAAAACGACGTGCTCTATCTGGAGGTAGCCACCCAGTTTATTAAAACGCAGGTCGTCAGCCGCTATGCCGTGCTGATTACCAACGCGGTCGCGCAGGCGGCGGGGCGCTCGCTGAAGGTAGAGTTTCTCAGCGTGCAGGAGGCGCAGGCCATGCAGCAGGCGGAAAGCGCCGGCAAAAGCGCGCCGCCCGCTCCTGCCTCGTTGAACCCGAAGTATACCTTCGGCACGTTTGTGGTGGGCAATTCCAACCGCTTCGCGCACGCCGCCTCCCTGGCGGTCGCCGAAGCGCCGGCCGAGGCGTACAACCCGCTTTTCATCTACGGCGGCGTGGGGCTGGGCAAGACGCACCTGATGCACGCCATCGGCCACCATATCCGCGAGCAGTTTCCCGAAACCAAGCTCCTGTACATCAGCAGCGAAAACTTTACCAACGAGCTCATCTCCGCCATCCAGCAGAACAAAAACGCCGAATTCCGCGCGCGGTTCCGCAACGTGGACGTGCTGATGGTAGACGATATTCAGTTTATCGCCGGCCGCGACTCGACGCAGGAGGAGTTTTTTCATACGTTTAACACCCTGCACACCGCGGGCAAGCAGATTGTCATTTCCAGCGATAAGCCGCCCAAGGAAATCATGCGCCTGGAGGAAAGGCTGGTATCCCGCTTTGAATGGGGCCTGATTGCGGATATCCAGAAGCCCGATTTTGAAACCCGCTTTGCCATCCTGCGAAAGAAGGCCGCCAGCGAAGCGATACAGGTCGGCGACGAAGTGCTTACCTTCATCGCCAGCCATATCGATTCCAACATCCGCGAGCTGGAGGGCTCCCTCACGCGGGTGGTCGCGTACGCCACGCTGACGGGACGCCCCGTCACGCCGGAGCTGGCCGCCGAGGCGCTCAAGGACGTGCTGTCCCTCAAGGACACGCGGCGGATTACCTGCGACCTGATTCAGCAGACGGTCGCGGAGTATTACAGCATTACCATGGCGGAAATGAAGGCCAAACGCCGCAGCCGGGAAATCAGCATCCCGCGCCAAATCGCCATGTACCTCACGCGGGAATTGACGGAAATGTCCCTGACGCAAATCGGCGCGGCGTTCAACCGCGACCATACCACCGTCATACACGCCTGTGAAAAAGTATCGGAGGACGCGCGGAGCGACGCAGCCACGGCCAACCTTCTGGAGGATTTGCGCAGGGCCGTGCGCAGCCGGTAAGGAGCGCGCATGCAGAGGAATCGCAGCATTTCACGAAAGAATCCCTACGTCAAAAGCGGCATCCCGGGCCATCGCGCGCCCGGCGGGCGGCGCATGGGGGGCGCGCGGCGCGCCATACGGCTGCTTCTGCTGCTGGCAGGCGCGCTGGCGATGCTGACGCTGCTTGTCTACGGCATCGTCAGCCTCCTGGGCGGCGGCCCGAGCCTGGTGCGCATCAACGCCCTGCCCAGCTACAACATTCAGGCGTTTGGCGAGAACGTCCTGTACTACGACGGCACCACGCTGACGTGCGTGGAGCCGAACGGGCAAATCAAATGGCGCTTTACGCTGGGGGCCGGCGCGGACTATTCGACGGACGGGGAGCATGTGGTGGCCTGGGTGGGCAACCAGCTGTATGTGCTGGACCGCAACGGCCTTTCCTCCTTCAACGACCGCATGGACAGCGCGGTGCGCTTTGCGCGCATCGGGGATACGTATGTGGCGGCGTGCCTGGCGGGCGAGACGGAAACGACGGCCACGGTGCGGGTGATGGACCATGACGGCACGCTGCTGGAAAACACGGCGGTGGACGATTTGTATGTGCTGGACATCGGCTTTTTTCACGCCAACGGGCCTTTGATGTGGGTGCTCAGCCTGGACATCGAGGGGACGGCGCCCATCAGCAACCTGACCACCTATGAGCCGGGCAAGCGGATTACCGGCGCGGTCGACCTGAACAACAAGCTGGTGTACAACATTTATGTGCACAACAATCTGCTCATGCTGGCGGACACCAGCAACATCCGCGCGTACGACTATCAGTGCGTGGAGCAGACCGACCTGGGGAACGTGCTGATTTACGGCTGGCGTGTGGAGTCCTCGCGCCAGGTAGGCCGTTCCACCACCTATGCGCTCCTGGAGCCCATGGCCAGCGCGCCCAGCGGCGCAACCTTTTCGGAGCTGCGCCTGGTCAACAACTACACGCCCATCTCCATGCGCCTGCTGTCCCCCTGCTTTGCCAGCGGGCTGAACAGCCGGGGTGTCTATGCGTTTGGCAGCAACGTCATCTATCACGCCGCCTATGGCCAGAAAACCTTCCAGGCGACCTATCTGTCCTATACGCTGACCGATTACATCTGCATGCTCGAAGGCGGACGCGCGGTGCTGGTATCCGGAAACGACGTGTTTATTCTGAAGCTTCCGACATAAAAGCCCGAATTCCCCGCACGCGGGAAAAAAAAGCGCGCGCGGCGCGTCTATTTCATGGGAAGAGCGAGGAGGTGCGGCCTTGAACGTAGTAGACTATGTCATTTTGGGCATTGTGGGCATCAGCTTTCTGTTTGGCCTGTATCGCGGTTTCGTCACCTCGGTGCTGGGGCTTGCCGCCGTGCTGGCCGCCATGTTTGCCGCCTACGCGCTCGCGCCGCAGCTGTCCGACGCCATCTGCCAGAACGAAACGGTCGTACAGACGCTTATCCATTACACGGACGCTTCCTCCCGGCTGGGCGATGTGGAACTGTCCACGCGCGCAGTTGCGGGGCTGGACGCCACGTCCATTGCGGAGATTGTGGAGCGGGCCAATCTGCCCGCGCCCTTTGACGCGCTGCTGCAAAGCAACCTGGCGCAGCAGGTATACGCCTCGCTGGGCGGCATCAGCGTATCCGAATACCTCAACCAGACGATTGTGACGGCCATCGTGACCATTCTGTGCTATATTGTCACCTTCCTGGCTTCGTACCTGGCGCTGAGCCTGCTGGCGGGGCTGATTGGCTATGTGTTCAAATTCCCGGTGCTCAAGCACCTGGACGCGCTGCTGGGCGGCGTATTCGGCATTGCCCGGGGCGTGTTTGTGGCCTATGTGCTCTTTGCCCTGGTTCCCATTCTGGTCACCGTGCTGCCGTTTGAAGAATTCGAGGCGCTCATTGAGGCGTCGACGCTGGGCAGCGCCATGTATCACAGCAACATTGTCACCACGATTCTGCAGGGAGGGCTCTAAGGCGCGGCGCGCCGCGCTTCGCCGGCAGTACGGGCGCGTTCCGACCGGCCGAAGAGACGGCGAAACGGGGGCCGATGAAACGGGCCGGCGCCGCCGGCTTCAGACCGTCGACAACGTGTTGTCGACGGTCTTTCGCTGCAAGGCTGTTTCTCAGCCTTGCAGCGAAGGGAACATCATGTTCCTGTGCGCGAAGCGCACGGCCGGAACATGATAGCGGAAGCGGCTTGCAGCCGCTCCTGGCGGCGTACACGCCGCCGCTGCGGATGAGATAGGAAGGGGCTGGCCGCCCCTTCCTGCATCCCCGCAGAAGTGTGGTCAATTTGTCGATACGCTGAACCTTGCTGCGCAAGGTTTCCCTGCGCGTTTCCCCGGCCGCGCCCCCAGGCGCAGGGGAAACGTGCCCTGGCGGAAAAGGCCCGCGCAGCCGGCCTTTGTCGACAAACTGAGACGCCGGGCAAAGCCCGGCGCCTCGGAGTGGGTAAGTATGGAATCTATAAAATCCGGAGCAAGCCGGTTGCCGGCTTTAGAAGTCCACCTTCGTGCCGTAATAGGTGCAGCGCAGGAGCCGGGCCATTTCCGCCGGAGTGATGGCGCGCGGGTTGGAGCCCGTGCAGGCATCGCCGACCGCGAGCGCGGCAATCGCATCGACCTTTTCTTCAAACTCCTTCTCCTCCACGCCGAACGCCTTGAGCGTCGCCGGGATGTCGAGCTTGGCGTCATACGCCTCAATCTGCTTGCACAGCGCCTCGGTCAGCTCCTCATCGCTTGCGCCCTGCATGCCCAGGAAGCGGGCAATCTCCGCGTAACGGGCGCGCGCGGCGTCGTCCTTGGCATTGTAGCGGATGACATAGGGCAGATAGATGGCGTTGGCGCAGCCGTGCGGAATGTGGCCGGTCGAGAACGCGGCGCCGGTCTTGTGCGCCATGGAGTGCACGATGCCCAGCAGCGCGTTGGAGAACGCCATGCCGGCCAGGCACTGCGCGTAGTGCATCGGCTCGCGGGCGCTCATATCGCCGGCGAAGGAAGCGGGCAGGTACTCAAAGACCATCTGGATGGCCCGCAGCGCCAGCGGGTCGGTAAACGGGCTGTGCATCGTGGAGACGTACGCTTCGATGGCATGCGTGAGCGCGTCCATGCCCGTATGCGCGGTCAGCTTGGGCGGCATGGTCTCCGCCAGCGCCGGGTCGACAATCGCGATATCCGGCGTGATGTTAAAGTCGGCCAGCGGGTACTTGATGCCCTTCTGGTAATCGGTAATGACGGAGAACGCCGTCACTTCCGTCGCCGTGCCGGACGTGGACGGAATGGCCACGAACTTTGCCTTCTGGCGCAGCGTCGGGAAATTGAAGGGGGTTATCAGCTGTTCAAACGTGGTTTCGGGATACTCATAGAACGCCCACATCGCCTTGGCCGCGTCAATCGGGGAGCCGCCGCCCATGGACACAATCCAGTCGGGCTCAAACTCGCGCATGGCCTGCGCGCCGCGCATCACCGTCTCCACGGACGGATCCGGCTCTACGTTTTCAAACAGGCGCACTTCCATGCCCGCCTCTTTCAGATATCCGACCGCCTGGTCCAGAAAACCAAAGCGCTTCATAGAGCCGCCGCCGACCACCACGATCGCGCGTTCGCCCTGCAGAGTTTTCAACGTCTCAAGGGAACCCTTGCCATAATACAAATCCCGGGGAATCGTAAAGCGTGCCATCCGAAAGCCTCCCTTGTTCTTCTTGCCTGCGGTCTTCTTCCCGACCGCAGACCTAGTATACCCCATTTCCGCCCGTTTGAGAAATGCTTAATCAGAATATCGATATATGCTTATCGATATAGCTTGGGGAGATTTGCAGAGGGCCCCAAAACGCCCTGCCCGCTCCAGCAGAATGCCGGGGCGGGCAGGGCGCGCAGACGGGCGAAGGGCGCTTAAAAATACACGGTCCGCACCCGCTTGCCCATCTTGACCAGGCAGGCGGAAAGCTCCTCCATCATGTGCATCTTGATGTTGAAGCTGATGGGCAAATCGGGGTTCTGATGCGCGGGGTTGACCGCGCGGCCCACAAAAAGGACCACTTCGGTCGCCTCGTCAAACAGCAGCCTCGCAATCTGCGACGCGCCGTCCTCCCCTTCGCGCCAGACGTCGGTATCCTCGCCATCCTCCAGGCAGTCGCGGGCATACTCCAAAACGCGCCCCATGGTGATGACGCCCTCGGTCACCAGGTCCACGCCTTCAATGCGCGCGGTCGGCGGGATTTCGGCATCGATATACTCCAGGCGCGTGTCAATGGGCTTTTGCAAAAAGCGCGCGGCAATGGACGCCGTCTTTCCGCCGCAGACAATGTGCTTGCCCGGCTGGGCAAAAAATTCGGACATCTGGCGGGTGTCGTCCTCGGGATGCTCGGGCGGGCCGATGACCAGGTTTACCTGCCGGCGCGCGCATACGCGCAGCACGGCGACGGTGGTATCGTCGCCGGGCCTGTATCCGTACAGCCGGTTGCATTCGTCCACGAGCATGCGGGAAAGCTCGCGCGCGTTCAGATTGGCCTGAAAACGGCTTTCCAGGAAACGGATGATGTCCTGCCGCCGCCAGCCGAAGTTCATCAGCTGGCCCACGCCCGCATGCTCCACGCCGTCGCTCATGGCAAAAAACACGTCGCCCTCGCGCAGGGCAAGGCGGGTCCGGTAGATGGTCTTGCCGTCGATTTCGTTCTTTTTTTCCGGAATCGGGTGATACCGGCCGCCCCGCAGAAGAATGACATGGGGGTTGTCGTACTGGAGAATTTCCACCTCCCGCCCGTCCGACACGCTCAGCGCCGTAAAGGTGGAATAGGCCACGCCGCGCACCTGGCAGACGGGCAGGGTATCGGCCAGCGTCAGGACGCAATCCTCCACGGGCATGCCGCCGGCCAGCATGGTCGCAAGAATTTTGCCGGTCAGCGTAGAGAGGATATTGGCCTTCACGCCGCTGCCCATGCCGTCGGCCAGCGCCAGGACGGCGTCTCCGGCCTCGGTTTCGGCCAGCTCCACATGGTCGCCGCAGAGCTGCTCCCCAAATTTATTGACGCTGGCATAGCCAATGTCGGCAAAGAAGCTACCGCTCATCCTTCACAGACTCCTTCAGGTTCGTCAGCGCGACCTTCATCTCCGCGGTCGTCTCTCCCAGAAGCGAAGCAATCTCCTGCACCACACGCATCTGCTTGTTGATAATTTTGTCCGTGACCTCCACGGTCTGCCGCCGCGCCTCTTCCTTGCGCGCCAGCGTGTTTTCCTCGCGCGTGACGTCCCGCATGATGACCATGACGACGTGATACTCCGCATCGCGCAGCACTGTCTGGTCGACATGCACGCCCGTGCGCGCCAGCACGGCGCGGCGCGCGCCGACCGGCTCGCCGCGCAGCATGGCCTCCAGAGGCGCCGGGTCGATAAAGTCGCTCACCGGCGCGCCCAGGGCCTCCCGCGCGCCCGACAGCCCCAGCATCGCGCAGGCGGCGGCGTTTATCTGCTGCACTTTCAGCGCCTCGCTGAGCACCAGCACGCCGTTGGGCGTATTGGAAAGAATGGTGTCGGAAAAGGATTCCGCCTTTTCCTTCAGGTATGGCAGGCACATGGTCAGGTCCGCCTTGCCCATGCACACGGCGGCCGCCTTCTCGCGGCAGGTATCATAGCCGCAGCAGCCGCAGTTGAGTTCCTGCTCGCGCGTGGTCTTGCCCAGCTTGCGCAGCACTTCTTCGATTTCTTCCTCCGTCGGCTCCCTGCGCACGGAGGCCAGCGGCGAAAACGCGCACGTCAGGGCGTCCTGCTCCAAAGAAGGCCCCGCCAGCTCCGGCCCGCCGGACCGCCGGAGCACCGCCGCCGCGCCGCGCACGCCCGCGCGCTTCTCGCGCGCCATAATCGGCCCGCCCGCGCAGCTGCCCGCGCAGGCGGACATCTCGATAAAGCAGCGCCCCATCCGCCCCTGCTCGATATCGCGCAGGGCCGTGATACAGTTTTCCACGCCGTCCACGGCCAGATACGCATACTCGGCGTTTTCCATCTCCATGGAGCGCAGGATGCCCCCCGTCACCGGGAACGAGCGCGCGCGCCCGCGTTCGACGGACTCCGCCTCATCCTCCAGGGCAATGCCCGCCTCGGCCAGCCAGTCGTCCACCTCCGCAAAGGTCAGCGCCGCGTCCACCTCGCCCTCGTAACGCTGCGCCTCGTCCTTTTTGGCCACGCACGGCCCCATGAAGACCACCTTTGCGTTGGGGTGCTCGCTTTTTATCTGCGCGGCATGGGCGCGCATGGGCGAAAGCACCGGCGCCAGGCAGCGCAGCGTTTCGGGGAAATACTTCTGCATCAGCAGGTTCACAGACGGACAGCAGGAGGAGACAATCACTTCCTGCCTGCCCTCGCGCAGCATGCGGTCGTATTCCTGCTTGACCAGCGTCGCGCCCTGCGCGGTTTCCTCCGCGCCGGAAAAGCCCAGCGCCAGCAGCGCCCGGCGCACCGCGTCGAAGGAGACGCCCCAGTGCGCCACAAACGACGGCGCGACGCTGGCATAGACCGGCGCGCCGGAAAAGGACATCAGAAAGCGCGCGCGGGGCAAGTCGCAGCGCGGCTGTTTGGCGCCCTGCGGGCAGGCGACCACGCAGCGGCCGCAGAGGATGCAGTCCTCGTCAATGACCGTCGCCTCGCCCGAGGCAAACCGGATGGATTTGACCGGGCACTGCCGGATGCACTTGTAGCAATTGCGGCAGTTGGATTCTTTCAGCACGATACAGGCGTCAGACATCTCCCTTCCCCTCCCCTCTGGCCGCCGCCTTTTGCAGGAAGCGGGCGTTGTCTATGATATATCGCTCATGCTCGGCCGTGCCGATGGGGCCGCCGTCGTCGCACGCCTCTATCTCAAAGCGCAGCCTGCGTCCCTCGACGGCCACCAGGCGGCTCCGGCAGCGCACGGTCATCCTCACGGGCGAGGGAGCGGTATGGCGGACGCATATGCCGGCGCCCACCGTTCCTTGTCCCGGCTCCAGATGCGGCGCGACGCTTTCCATGGCCGTGCCTTCCATCAGCGCGACCAGGGCAGGCGTGGCAAAGACTTCCAACGTTCCGCTGCCCAGCGCGGCGGCCGTGTTCCGTTTGTCGACGCGAACGGTTTTTTCTCCGAGAAGGCCCGCTTTAAGCATGTTTCCCCATCCTTTGCAATACGGCGCGCGCGAACACCTCGTCAAAGTTGTCCACAGACACCCCGCTGATAATCTCTCCATCCACCTGAATGGAGACGCCGCCGGTGCAGCGGCCCAGGCAGAACGCCGCGCGCAGCGCCACCTCGTCCTCCAGCCCGTAGCGGGCGACGGCCTCGCGCAGCTTTTCAATCACGGCATACGAGCCCCTTATATGGCAGGAGCTCCCCACGCATACGGCAATTTCCACGTTCCTTCCTCCTAGCAGCGCCGGACGGCGACCAGTTTCCCCTTGTTTTGCAGGCATTCCACCAGCTTTTCCACAATCACCTGCCGCGGCTTCACCCCCAGCTGGCGAAAGAGCGGGTCTTCATGGCCCGCGTTTTGTCCGCCGCCCACCAGAAACGTGACGGCATCGGCCTCCGTCAGCATCCGGCACAGGCGAAAGACCACGCCGTCGCCGGCCCGAAGGTCCACGCCGCCCTCCAGCAGGTTCATGGCCTGGTTGAGCGTCAGCACGCCTTCCGTAATCAAATCCACACCCTCCATGCGGTATTCCGGCGGGGTGTCCGGCGTCAGGCGCATGCCGGTAATCACCGCGGGGCGCTTGAGCTCGCGCGATGCAATCTCCGTGGTCGACGAGCCGCATATCACCTTGCGGCCGGGCGCGTTCATCAGCGCCGCAATGACCCGCGCGTCGTCCGCGCGGCTGGCGGGCGGGCCAGTCAGCACCGTCAACTCGCGGGCCTCGCGGCAGGTCGCCAACGCCAGGGACGTATCGTCCCAGTACGCGCGGCCGGAGATGACAAAGGCGGTGTGCAGGATGTGCGACAGCAGCGCCTCGCCCGACAGCCCCCGGCGCAGGGCGGCGTTCATCTCCCCCACCAGGCCCTGCGTCTCCCAGCCCATGGCGTATCCCCCGCCGATGCCCGCATGGGTCACGCCGTCCGAGCAGAGCAGGAGCGCATCCCCCATTTCCATCATGCCCGCGGATTCCGCAATCATCTCATACTGGACGGTCAGGAAGCGCTGTTCGCAGGCCGCGGCCACGCCCTGTTTGATATGGACGGGGCCCGGGTTTTCGTATGCGTAGGCCGTGTACTGCCCGCCCGGGAGAATGCGCGCGACCACAAAGGCCGCAAACGGGATTTCCTCCGTGCGCGCGCGGTGCATGGACTCGGCCACCATCGAGCAGGCCGCGCGCAGGGAACAGCCCTCCTCCAGCAGCGCATACAGGCGGCTGGCGCAGGTAACGGCCGCCACGTTGGCATACACGCCCGAGCCCACCCCGTCGCAGAGGATGAGCACGGTGGCCTCCGGCGTGCGGCGGCAGAGATAATGGTCGCCGCATACCAGATGGCCGCGCTTTCGCGCCTGCAGCACGGCGTCCTCAAAAAACTTCATCGCGGCGTGTCCTCCGCAAAAATGCCCATCAGCTGTTTGACCAGTTCCTCCGTCTGCGCGGTGCTCTTGCCCAGATAGTGCGCCATCTCCTGCGCAAAGCGGATTTGATGCTCCAGCAGTTCCCGCGCGCCCCGCAGGGACTGGTCCTTGAGCAGGTCCACCTGGCGCGCGTCGAAGGTGGCCGCGGTCACATCGACGAAAATGCCGACCATCTGGCCTTCCACCGGCAGGGCATAGATGAGTTCATGGTACTTCAGCCCTTCGCGGACGCGAATGGCCTCCTGGGTCCCCTCCGCTCCCGCGAGCAGCCGCTCAAAGCCCTCCGGGTCCAGCCAGCGCGAAACGGGGCTTCCCGCCTGGCTCGCGTCGCAGGAAAACATCCGCGCAAAGCGCGCGTTCATATGCAGCACGGTCAGGTTTTCGTCCACGATGACGATGCCGTTGGGGCTGGTTTCCAGAATGATTTCCGCGCGCCGCTCCGCCCTTTGGCGCGCGTAGGAGACGCACATGCCCGGCTCCGCCATGCCGCGCGCCACCGCAATGGCGTTGTCGCGGCAGGTCGGATAGCCGCACGCGCCGCAGTTGAGCTGGTTGGCCGCTTCGGCCTTGCCGGTGCTTTCCAGGATTTCCCGGATACGCGCCTCGCTGACCTCGGGCAGAATCGACGCCACGGGCGTCGGCGCAAAGGCCGCGTCCATCGGCACGGCGGGAGTATCGCCCGGCAGGGTAATGGCCTGCGCGGCATAGGCGGCGACCGCGCGGGATGCGGAAAAGGCATCCTGCTCCTTCGGCATGCACGGGCCGCCCACGCAGCCGCCGCGGCAGAACATCAGCTCGGCCAGCGCATAGGGCCATTGCGAAGGCGGCGTGTCCAGCAGCGTCATGATCTCCCGGCTGCCGCTGACATGCACGACATCCAGGCTGCCCGCATCCGCCTCAACGCCCGCCGTCTTCAACAGGCCGCCTTCCAGCGGGAACAGGCGCGCCTGGCCCACGTCCCCGCAGGGATCAAAAAAGCTTTCCGGGCAGGAGGCCAAATCAATGGCTTCGCTCTCCAGCCAGCGGGAAAGCTCTTCAAACGTCAGCACCACGTCCACCGCGTCCGCATTTTCGGGGCGGAGCGCCTCGCCTTTTTTCGCGGCGCACGGCCCGATAAACACCACGCGCGTGCGCGCGCCCAGGCGCGCCTTGATCATGCGGCCGTGGACGACCATGGGCGAGGCAACGGGCAGCAGCTGCGGCGTCAGCTCGGGCTTATACTTTTCTATATAGGAGACGACCGCGGGGCAGCAGGTGCAGATGCTGCCCGCGCCGCGCAGCCGGCGCGAGGCTTCCGCCACGGCACGGGCCCCCTCGGCCGTCTCGTACACCTTGGCAAACCCCAGCTTGCGCAGCGCGGCCGGCAGGCGCGCGGCCCGCCAGCCGGGAAACGCCGCGGCAAAGGACGGCGCGAGGCTGACGGCCACGGACGCCCCGGTGCGCAGAAGCTCCCGCGCCCGTTCCAGGTCGTCCCGAATCGCCTTGGCATGCTGGGGGCATTCGCGCACGCAGGTACCGCACGCCACGCACAGCGCTTCCTCCACGCGCGCCTGCCCATGCTCGACGCGGATAGCGCCGACAGGGCAGACGCGCACGCAGCGGTAGCAGTCCTGGCAATTTGCATCCACCGTATAAATCACTCCGGCCATGCCAACCCCCGATCCCCGGACTCAGGCAAGATGGCGCGCGATGGCCTCCTTCGCCTTTTCCAGCGTGCAGTGATGGATTTCCTCCTCGCCGACCATGAGCACGGGCCCTTTCTGGCAGCTTTCCTGGCAGAAGGTCGCCTTGAAGGACACGCGATCGGCCAGCCCCTGCTCTTGCAGGTATGCGGTCAGCGCCGTATACAGGTTCTGCGCGCCGCGCAGGAAGCAGCTGGTGCCAAAGCAGATGGTCAACGGGAGGGTATCTTCCTTCTCGTTCGACGCAGACAGCCAAATATCCTCGTTTTCAATGCGCTTTCTGTTCTGATAGTGCGTATGGAGCAGCTCATGGGCGCGGTGGCCGCGCAGGTGCTCGTCATAGAGCTTGCGCAGATAGGGGTTGTCCTGCGAGCGATGGAAGGGCAGCATGGTATCGTTGTCGTACAGGCCGCGGGCGCGCTTGGATACCGTGTCGCGATGCTCATGCACCGGCTGGCCGCCGCCGTTGACGCAGCCGCCGCAGCAGGCCATGACTTCCACCAGGTCATACTGCGCCTCTCCGCGGCGAATTCTGTCCATCAGCTCGCGCGCGTTGGCCAGGCCGCTGACCACGGCTAGGCGCAGCGTCTGGTCCCCCACCTCCACCTGGCAGACGCGCAGGCCGTCTTCGCCGCGCGTCTGCGTGAATTCGCCGGACGCGCCCAGCTTGTCCGCCGCATAGCGCAGCACCGCCTCGCTCACGCCGCCGGACGCGCCAAAGATGACGCCCGCTCCGGTCTTAAAGCCCATGGGCATATCAAACGACGCAGGTTCCAGCACGCTGAAATCAATGCCGCTTTCCCGCACCATCTGGATAAACTCCTGCGTGGTCAGCACCCAATCGATATCCGGGTTGCCGTTCACGGCCATTTCGGGACGCCTGGCCTCAAATTTCTTGGCCGTGCAGGGCATGATGGACACCACCACGATTTCGCGGCGGTCCCTGCCCGTCTCGCGCGTCAGCACTTCCTTGCAGGCCGCGCCGAACATCTGCTGGGGCGATTTGCAGCTGGACAGATGGGAGAGCATTTCGGGGAAATACTGCTCGGCAAACTTGACCCAGGCCGGGCAGCAGGAAGTGAACTGCGGCAGGTTTTCTCCCTTCTGCAGGCGCTCGAGGAACTCGCGCCCCTCTTCCATCACGGTCATATCCGCGCCGAAGGAGGTATCGTACACGCGGTCAAAGCCCATCAGGCGCAGCGAGGCGACGATTTGCCCGCTCGTGGTTTCTCCCGGCTGGAAGCCGAACGCCTCGCCCACCGCCACGCGCACGGCGGGCGCGATGGACGCGACGACCAGCTTGGTTTTGTCGTGCAGCGCCTCCCAGACCGCGTCAATCTGCGATTTCGGCGTCAGCGCCCCGACCGGGCAGACCTTCACGCACTGCCCGCAGTTGACGCATTCCACCGTTCCCAGCCCCTTGTCAAAGCAGGGGACCACGCGGGCGTTCGCGCCGCGGTGGGCAAAGTCCAGCGCGCCCACGGACTGAATCTCGCTGCACACGCGCACGCAGTCGCCGCACAGGACGCACTTGTTCGGGTCGCGGACGATGGCGTCGGAGGACAGGTCCAGGGGCATGTCCTTCATCGTTTTCTGGAAGCGGACCTTGCGGATGCCCAGCTGCGCCGCAATGCGCTGCAGGCGGCAGTCGCCGGAGCGCGGGCAGGTGGTGCAGTTGGCGTCATGGTTGGCGAGCATCAGCTCCACGATAATCCTGCGCAAATCGCGGATGGGCTGGGTGTTCGTGCGAACGACCATGCCGTCGGCGGGAGGCGTCGAGCAGGCGGGCACCAGCCCCTGCCCCTCCACGTCCACCATGCACATGCGGCAGGCGCCATAGACGCTGATTTCGGAATGGTAGCAGAAGGTCGGCAAATCGATGTGCGCCTTGCGGATGACCTCCAACAGGTTGCGCTCGCCCTCAATCGGCACGGATACGTTGTCGACCAGGATGGATGGACTTTTCATCGAACTTACCTCACTTTTTTTCAATCGCCGCAAACCTGCACGCCGCCACGCACGCGCCGCACCGGATGCACTTGTCGGGATGTATCGCAAAGCCCGTGTTCCGGTCGCCGGAAATCGCGCCCACGGGGCATTTGCGCGCGCACAGCCCGCACTTCTTGCATGCCTCCGCCAGGATGGTATACCGCGCCAGCGCCTGGCAGCGCCCCGCGGGGCAATACTTCTTATAAACATGGGCGTCGTACTCGTCGCGGAAGTATTTCAGCGTGGACAGCACCGGGTTGGGCGCGGTCTTTCCCAGGCCGCAGAGAGAGCCCAGGCGGATGGCTTCCGCCAGCTCCTCCAGCAGCGGGATGGTGGTTTCGTCCGCCCGGCCCTCGATGATGTCGTCGAGCAGCGCCAGCATCTGCTTGGTGCCCTCGCGGCAGACCACGCACTTGCCGCAGGACTCGTTTTGCGTAAACTGCATGAAAAACCGCGCAATCTGCACCATGCAGGTCTGTTCGTTCATGACCACCAGGCCGCCGGAGCCCACCATCGCTCCGACCTTCTGCAGGTTTTCATAGTCCAGCGGCATATCCAGATGCTCCCGGTTCAGGCAGCCGCCGGACGGGCCGCCAATCTGCACGGCCTTGAAGGCGGAAAGGCGCACCGTGCCGTCGTCGTCGGTGACCCCTTCGCCGATGTCGTCGACAATCTGGCGAAGGGTGGTGCCGAACGGCACTTCAATCAGGCCGGTATTGACCACATGGCCGGTCAGCGCGAACGTCTTGGTGCCCTTGGAGGTTTCCGTGCCCAGCCGGGCGTACGCGTCCGGGCCCATGGCCAGAATCATCGGCACGCTGGCCAGCGTTTCCACGTTGTTGATGCAGGTCGGTTTGCCGAACAGCCCCCGCTGCGCCGGGTAGGGCGGCTTGGGGTTGGGCATGCCGCGCCTGCCTTCGATAGAGGCCATCAGCGCGGTCTCCTCGCCGCAGACGAACGCGCCCGCGCCCTCCATGACGTGAATATCGAACGCTTTCCCCGAGCCGAAGATGTCCTGTCCCAGCAGCCCGAGCGCGCGGGCGTCCTCGACTGCCCGGCGGATGCGCTCCACGGCCAGCGGATACTCGGTGCGCACGTACACGTAGCCCTCGTCCGCGCCGATGGCCATGGCCGCAATGGTCATGCCCTCCAGCACGCTGTGCGGGTTGCCCTCCATGACGCTGCGGTCCATGAACGCGCCCGGGTCGCCCTCGTCGCCGTTGCAGATAATATACTTTTTCGGCCCGGGCTGCACGCGCGTCAGCTCCCACTTGCGCCCGGTCGGGAACCCGCCGCCGCCGCGGCCGCGCAGGCCGCTGCGGAGAATCTCCTGGCAAATCTGCGCGTCGCTCATCTGCGTGCAGGCGCGCTCGGCCATCGCATAGCCGCCTCCGGCGATGTATTCCTGAATATCCAGCGCGTCCATATGGCCGCAGGCGGCGAGCACCGCGCGGTGCTGGCGCTTGTAGAAGGGCACCTCGTGCACCAGCGCCACATGCTCCCGCGTCTGCGCGTCCTGGTACGTCAGCCGCTCGATGATTTCGCCCTGCAGCAGGGTTTTGTCCACAATTTCCTCGACGTCCTCCGGCTTCACCCGGGTATAAAAGATGCCCTGGGGGTAGAGGGTGACCAGCGGGCCCATCTGACAAAAGCCCTGGCAGCCGCTGCGGGAAAGAACGTAGTCGCTCTCCCGGCGGTCCAGCTGTACGGAGATGGACAGTCCCTGGTCGGCCACCACCTCCTCAAAGCGGTGGAATACCTCCATGGAACCGTTGGCCACGCAGCCGGTCCCCGCGCAAACCATCACGCGCGCCTTGTACGATTCCATCCGGCGCGCAAAGGCGGCCGCCTGCTCGGCCAAATTAGTGCGCATCGTCCGTCCCCCTTTCTTTTTCCCGGATTTCTTCCACCAGCGCCACGGCCTTTTCCGGCGTCATCAGGCCGTGCACCGTCTCCCCGACCACCATCACGGGCGCCAGCCCGCACGCGCCCAGGCAGGCCACGGTCTCCAGCGTGAACAGCCCGTCCGCAGACGTGGGCCTCTCCTCGCTCAGCCCCAGCGTCTCGCGCAGCGCCTTGAGAATCTCTTCCGACCGCTTGACATGGCAGGCCGTCCCGTCGCACAGGCGCAGCACATACTTGCCCTTGGGCGACAGGGTAAAATGCGAATAAAACGTGGCGACGCCGTACACCCGGGCCGGTGATATTTCCAGCGCCGTGGCCACGAAGGTCATCAGTTCCTCGGGCAGATACCCGTACTCCGCCTGCATCTCCTGCAGGATGGCGATGAGTTTTTTCGGGCTGCGCTCATACTTGTCCAGGATGGCGCATACCTTGTCGAAGTTGCCCGTCATTGCGTTCACGTCCCCAGTCCTCCTTCCGTTGCGTCCTGCCGCAGCGCCTTTGCCAGCCGGTTGGACAGCACCGCAAAGGAGGCGGCCATGTTCTCGTTTTGCAGGATAATGCCTTCGGGAACCTGCAGATGCACGCCGCTGAAATTCCAGATGGCGCGAATTCCGCCGGCTGTCATCTCGTCGCAGACGCTCTGCGCAACCGCTTCCGGCACCGTCAGAATCCCGAGGCGCACCTTCATGCGCGAGGCGAGGTTGGAGAATTTTTCCATGGGGAACACGGGTTTTCCCGCCACCTCCCGACCCACGATCTCCGGGTCGACGTCGAAAGCCGCCAGAATGCTCAGCCCGTACTCGGCAAACTTTTCATAGCCCAGCAGCGCCCGCCCCAGCTTGCCCGCCCCGACCAGAAACGCGTCGTGCGCATTATGATAGCCCAAAAAGCGTTCCAGGTCCGCAATGAGCGTGTCCAGGGGGTACCCCGTCTTGGGCCGCCCCGCTTTGCTGGCCATCGCCAAATCCTTGCGCACCTGTATCGACGTCAAATGCATATCCCCGGCAATTCGCGTGGAAGAAATGCTGGTCGCTCCCATTTTCTGTTGTACTTTCAAATACGCCAGGTACTGCGGCAGCCGCTGCAGGGATGCGCTGGCCGTTGTGCTTCGTTCCGTCATGCCCGCCACCTCCCTCCGGCGTCCATTATGAAGTCTCTTTATCGATACAATTTTATCGATAACAACATGGACACTATTGTAAGGGCAATCGGAACGTTTGTCAAGATGCGACATGCGGCAAACACAGAAAAAACCGCATGAAAAATCCACCCGTGCGCGGGCGGCGCAGGGCGGCGATGCGGCGAGGGTCAGACGGTTTGTATCTCCACGCGTGTCACGCGGTCTTCCTTCAAATGGACAATCAGCAGGCATCCCTGCAAGGGATAGGTAAGCCGCATGTCCGCGTCCGAACGGATGACCCGCTCGCACAGCGCGCGGCGGCCGTACAGCGCTTCTACCCGGCTGCGGGAATCGCCCAGATACAGCCCGCGCGAGCCGCGGGGCTTTTCTTCACCGGAAGGCCTGGCGGGGGGCTGGGATGCAGGCTGTTGATATAATAAACGCATGCGCGCCTCCTGATGTGTGGTATCCATAAAGACGCAAAAAAAGCAGAAAATGTTCCCGCAAAATGCGCAAAACAGACGGCCGCGCCGTCCGCCGACCGTTGGCAAAGCTTTATCGGACGTCCGCTGCCGCCGCCATGGGCGGCATGGGCTTCGACGGGCTTTGCCAGCGGTCCGGAAGCCTTGCGCAGCAAGGTTCAGCGTATCGACAAATTGACCACACTTCTGCGGGGATGCAGGAAGGGGCGGCCAGCCCCTTCCTATCTCATCCGCAGCGGCGGCGTGTACGCCGCCAGGAGCGGCTGCAAGCCGCTTCCGCTATCATGTTCCGGCCGTGCGCTTCGCGCACAGGAACATGATGTCCCCTTCGCTGCAAGGCTGAGAAACAGCCTTGCAGCGAAAGACCGTCGACAACACG
>NHCFR05603__coassemble_604_pt1 | contig 23448 bp, 19 predicted proteins | sample NHCFR05603__metabat2_high_PE_044 | metagenome-assembled genome bin NHCFR05603
GTACTCCTTAAAAGTCATGCCGCAATACTTCTTGAATTGGGTGCTTAAATACCATTCATTCAAATACACATATTCCGCCACGTCGCTCAGACGGATATCCTTCATATAGTTCCGTCGGATATAGTCCATGGCTTCATGAATATAGCGCGGAATCTGCTGTTGCGGGGGCGCAATTTGTCGAAATGAAGCCGCGAATGACCGCAGATAGTCCGACAACTCGCTGCGAGTGCGAATATCTTCAATTTGACGAATGCAATCCTCCTGCCATCGCCTGGGAGCATCCTCCGATTCCTGCAAAACCAATTGCTCCAAGGCCAGCAGCAATCGCAGGGTCTGTCGTTTCACCGCAGAAGGATGAAACACCAGCGTCGGATCCATCAAGCGCAAAACCATCTTGTCTATCTGACGTTCTACCGTGGCTTGTTCGCCTTTGAGCAACAGCGCAGCCAATAAGTCCGGCTGTAAGCTTTGTCGTTCAATATGTTCCTGCGGCACTTCCAAATACGCATGCCATGCGCTTGCAGACATCACCCCGCTTTTTTCGTTAAACAGCGCGTGCAACGCGGCCTGTTGACATTTTCCCAGCTGGGCCCGTCGTTTTTCGGGGGGTAACGTTGACTCGAATGCGCTGAGCGCAATCAATTTCGGATAGCGCTTCTGCATTCTTTGGATGAGCGTCCCCAACGCTTCCAGGAATTCGGACTCGTGAGAAAAACGGCCTGTAAGGATATAAACCAACCCATCTCCGGACAGTGCCAGATTGCCTGCGTCCTCATATTCTGATAAAAACTCCGTCACCTCCCTGGAATTTGATGTCAGCCGGCCCGTCGGTTCCGCCAAAACCGCTGCAGACATCCGCTCCTGTGAAAGAAAGAGCGTTTCCAGCATTTCGTTGGACTCCGGCCCGCTGCGCAAAGCTTCTTCAATTTTGCTGATACGGCGTGTTTTTTCACGCTTTTCCTTCTCGACGGCAGCAGCGTCAAGCAATTGGCGCAATGCCTGCAGTGAATAGGGTTTAAGCAGATAGTCCACCGCGCCATATTTCATGCATCGGCGCACCATATCATAATCCGCATAACCGCTCAGCGCAATGATATGCAAGTGCGGGTAACGTTGGGAGAGGATTTGCGTCAAAGCAATGCCGTCCATGCCCGGCATACGCACATCCGTAATCACGGCGTCCACCGTCTCCGCTACGCCCGGCTCCGCAAGATACTCCAGCGCCTTTTGCGCCTGTTGAAACATTCCGGCAATTCTGTACGGAAGATGGTAGCGCGCAAAGGCAGAAGAAATACCATCCAGCGTCGATCGCTCGTCATCGACCAGCACAACAGAGAGCATTGTTCTATTCCTCCCCTCCCGGTGGATGCGCCAAAAGGGTGGTGGTGACCATGCAGCCTGGTTTGGGCAGGCTCTCAATGGTGACTCCATATCGTGCGCCATATATCAACTGAATCCGCCTGTTGACCAAAGAGATGCCAAGTCCCACGTCCTCTGTTTTGCGCTCCAGCAATCCCTGAACCTTTTCCGGTGCAATGCCGACCCCGTTGTCTACCACCACCAAAATGATTTCTTCACCATGCAGCCGTCCGCTCACGCCGATAAACTTATACGCCTGCTCCGGCGTAAACGCGTGCCGTATGCAGTTCTCCACCAAAGGCTGCAGCAGCAGCCGCGGAATCAGCAGTTCTTCCAGATGATCCTCCAGCTCAATCGACCATTCCAGGCTGTCGCCCATCCGCATGGATTGCAGCTTCAGGTAGTTTTCTATCTGGTGCATCTCTTCCAATACGGTCCCGAACTCGTGCTTGTGCCGGATGGAATAGCGCAATATCTCGGAGAGCGCAATGACCATTTCCGCCATTTTCTCCTGTCCGCCTTTTATCAGCTCCCAGTGAATCATATCCAGTGTGTTATAAAGAAAATGTGGATTCAGCTTTGCCTGCAGGTCGCTTACTTCCGATATGCGCAAGAGCTTTTGCTGCTCGTAAACCGTATTGAGCAAATCATGAATCTGACTGACCATATCGTTGAATGCGCCAATAATGGTCTGGTATTCCAAAGGCGCGTAAGAGGCGGGCAGTTTGACCGTAAAGTCGCCTTTCTGCACCTTTTGCATGCCCGCAATGATTTCTTTCAGCGGTCGTTGGAGCGAATGAAACAGCAGCAAGGAAAAAGCGCTGAAGGTAATGAGCAGCAAAATGCTCATGGAGATAAAGACATGGACAAACCGGCTGGTCAGCGCGTCAATCCGTGTTTTGGGCAATTCGCCCAGCAGCGTCCATTGCGACGCAGGCAGCGCAGCGGACAAGACGCTCTCCCTTCTTGGCGAAGTTCCATCGCTCCCCACGGGCATTTGGGGTGACTGCGTGAAAATCACTTTTCCATTTTCGTCCAAAATGGCAAGCGTTGTATAGCCGTCCGTTTGCAAGCCATGGATTACGGAAAAGAAAAACTCCATATTCAGGTCAAACTCTACCACACCCACATACGTCGTGTTGTAGTAAATCGGTCTGAATACGGCAATACGAAACGGGTCTTCCCGCGATACGGCATATACGCTGCCATTCGTAGGCGACGCCCGCATGAATGTTTCCACCAAGCGTTCCACCTGTGGTGACACTTCAAAAACCGGTTCATTGAAAAACGCGTTGATCGGGCCTCCTTCCCTGGGAAATATGAAGATATTATCAAACATAAATTTGTTTGAATAATTGAGAATTTCCCGCTTGATCCGTGTTTGATTGATATAATACGTATCGGGGTCTCTGTAAATGTTGTTGAGGCAAACGCGAATGTTATAGCTTACAAACAAATCAACAATGCGTTTGTAGTAATCAATCTGTAAATTCAGCGAAGACGCCGCCTGCAATAGATTCGACCTATATATGGTATATCCCAGGGAAGAGACATGTGTGTCCGCCATACGCAGCAAAAAGAACATCATAATCAAAACCAGCAGAGCAGAGGTGCCGACCAAAAACACGAGCATCTGTGTGCGCATCCTGCGAACCCACTTATGTCTGACAAACAAGCGCTTCATGCTTCACTCCTGTCAAATCCGTTCTTGATTTATGATATATTTTTGTTATAATACTTACATCGTTCCTGTCAGCGAAACCATAGCATATGCCGATTTGCTTTGTCAATGGCATTGCGTCCCGTTGAAAACATCCATCATATTTGTCGTAGATATACAATATTTCTCTGTGTTCAATATCCTCAACGCTCTGCTATGATGGTATCAACCAAAGGCGTTGCCGGCTGAAATGCGGCGCGTCCCATTACACGACAGAGGAGGAGATTACACATGAAACGCCTGCTCGCATGTCTCATGGCTCTCATATTGTTGGGAGCGCCTGTGCTGTCCATGGCGCAGGATGAACCGATGACCGACGTAGGCACTCCGCGCCGACAGACGTTGATCATCGACAACCTTAGCGGCCGTCTGGCAAATACCGAGAACTTTAACTGGTATTCCTCCGGTTGTATTCCCGGAAATGCGAGCCACTTGTTTGTAGGCGCGCATCTCTGGGAGATTGAGCCGCTTACCGGAGAAATGTACGGTGAACTGGCAGCAGAGTTGCCGCGCGCACTCAACGAAGAGATGACGTTGTTTGAGTTTAAAATTCGCGAGGGACTGAAGTGGAGCGACGGCGTAGACTTTACGGCCTATGACGTCGAATTCACCGGCAACATGCTTCGTGATAACCCCGAACTGCTCAACGCGGCCCAATACAATACGCTGGTCAAGAGCATAGAAGCAGTAGACGCCTACACCATTCGGCTGGAGACCTTTCACCGCGAGCCGCGGCTCGAACAAAAGCTGGGCGTCACCGTGCACAGCAATTTCTTCAAGCCCGTCCCGAAACACATCTGGGAAAACGAGGACCCCAACACGTTTACCTACAGCAATCCTCTGAGCCTTTCCTGCTATGTCCTCATCGACAGGGATCCGCAAGGGTATTGGCTGCTGTATCAAAAACGTGACGACTGGCAGAACACGCTGGAAGGGCAGAAGGTCGGCGAACCCGAACCGGAATACATCTATCAGCGTTTCTATGGCAGCGAAGAACGCCGCATCATGGCAGCCATGCAGCATGAACTGGATATCGTCTGTTCCATCACGCCGGAAGCCTGGGATTTGCTGCATGAAAAAAGCGATACCATTCAGGCCTGGTATGCAAACTTCCCGTATGGCAACTTTGACGATCCCAGCGCGCGCGGCGTGACGTTCAATATGGCCAAAGAGCCCTACAACAACCCCGATGTCCGTTGGGCGCTGGCGCTGTGCATTGATATCGTGCAGGCCTCCGCCAACATCTACAACGGCATGTTGCGTGTGACGCCGTTGCAGGTGCCGCCGGTTGCCGCCCTGCAAGAAGTCTATCATGAACCCATGGTCGAGTGGCTCAAGGAGTTTTCGCTGCCCGACGGATACAAACCCTATGACGATACCTTTGCCGAACGGATGACAGAATATCTGGCCTCGCAGGGCATGGAAGGCTTGCCGGAAACGGTCGAAGAACAGCGTAAGCTGTTCGGCACCGGCTGGTGGAAATATGATGTGGAAAAGGCCACCGAGTTGCTGACCCGCAACGGCTTTACGCTGGAAAACGGACAATGGTATCTGCCCAGCGGCGAGCTGTGGAAAATCGACATTTACTCCCCCAAAGACTTCTCCATCCAGTCTGTCCGGACTGCCTATGCGGTTGCCGAAGCCTGGAAGCAGTTTGGTATTGATGTCAACGTACGCGAAATGGAAGCCGCTGCCTTCTGGAACGCGGAATCCACCGGCGAGTTTGAGGTCGGCGCCTACTGGCGTGCGAGCGGTTCGATGCCGGACGTCACGGACCAGGTCGGACTGTGGCATAACAAGTATCTCAAGCCTGTAGGCGAGGTAGCCTCCGCCAACCAGGCTCGCTGGGACAACGCGGAAGCCAGCGCTCTCATGGACAAACTCAGCGCGCTTACCCCCGACGACCCGGAACTGGTTCCCACGACCATGGAGCTGCTGAAAATTTTTGTAGCGGAAATTCCGAATCTGCCCATGTTTGGAAGCACGGTGTTTGTACCCACGGATACCTATTACTGGACCGGCTATCAAACGGCCGACAACCCCTTCAGCGCGCCCTGGTGGTGGTGGGCTCAGTTTAAGTACACCATTCCTCATCTTACTTCTACCGGCCGATAAGCATGCGCCGGTGGCGCGGAACGCTTAAAGCCGCACGGAACGCATATCCCTAAACCGGCAGCAGGCGCGGCGTATGCAATTTGATAGATACGCCGCGCCGTTTCCTCTCCCTTGCGCCCGAATTGACACCACAGGGGGTTGTGACCGTGAGATTCTATCAGTTTCTGTTATCCCGTCTTCTGGTTTTTGTCTGCGTAATTTTCGTAGGCGTAACGGTCGTTTTCTTCGTCCCTCGCCTCCTGCCATCCGACCCGGTAGACGCCATGCTTGCCAGCATTCTGTCCCAATCCAACTTTATTTCGCCCGAGGCTATTGAAGCCATGCGCGAAACCCTCAACGTCGCTTACGGCTTGGACGGCACGCTGTGGGAGCAATACACCGGGTTTTTGTGGCGAGCCATCTTTACCCAGGACTTTGGCCCGTCGTTTTCCCAGTATCCCACTAACGTAAGTGTGCTCATCGGCCGGGCGCTGCCCTGGACCATGGGATTATTGCTGTCGACTACCGTTATCTCCTGGGTTCTGGGCAATTTTATCGGCCTGCTGGCTGGCTTCCGCAAAGGAAAATGGTACGCGCATATTATGGAATATATTGCTATCTTCCTCTACCCCATCCCCTATTACATCTTTGCGCTTGTGTTGATCATTCTCTTTGCCTATGTGCTTCCCATCTTCCCACTTGCCGTCACAATCCGCACCTCCGGCTTTACCTGGGAGCACATTGCCAACATTCTCTATAACTCCGCCTTGCCTGCGCTTTCTATGATTCTGGTCGGTACCGGCTGGTGGGTCATCAGCATGATGACGCTCGCCAGCAACACGGCGGAAGAAGATTATGTCGGCTTTGCCCGTCTCAAGGGGCTTTCTGAGCGCCGGATTATGTACCGCTATGTGCTTCCCAACGCGGCGCTGCCGCAGGTTACCATGTTGGCGTTGCGACTGGGCGGCGTGTTTGGCGGCGCAATGATAACGGAAATGCTCTTTACCTATCCGGGCATCGGCATGCTAATCTATACGGGCATCGTGCAGAACGACTACAACCTGATTATGGGTTCAGTCACGATATCCATTGTAGCGGTGGCAACAGCTACGTTTATCGTCGATATTCTCTATCCCTTTATGGATCCCCGAGTACGGCTACGCTGAAGCAACCCGCAAAACGCGGATCCTTGAGACGAAGGTGAGAACCATGAAGCATTGGAACGCAAGGTTAAAGATTGGCGCGATTATCGTGCTGTTTTTCCTGATACTGGGGTTTATCGTGCCTTTTTTCCGGCCACATGAAGATGTCATGGCCTGGAGCGTCTATGGAAAAAACCTCAAACCCTCCTGGGAACACCCGTTGGGAACGACCAGCATGGGCCAGGATGTATTCTGGCTGCTGGCATGTTCCATCCAGAATTCGCTGATAATCGGGATTTGCACCGCTGCCATTGCCACGGTTGTCGGCGTAGCGGTAGGTCTGTTTTCGGGGCTGAAAGGCGGTTGGGCGGATCGCGTCTGTACGTTGATCATGGACTCGTTGATTGCCATTCCTTCCCTGCCCATTTTAATTCTGTTGGGCAGTATTCTCAAGGGGCGAACGCCCTGGGTGCTCATTTCCCTGGTGCTTGCGCTGTTTAGTTGGCCTTGGCCTGCGCGCCAGACGCGCGCCATGGCACTTTCCATGCGTGAAAATGATTTTATCAGCACCGCCATCTTCTCCGGAGAGAGCACGCGCAAAATCATATCGCGGGAAATCTTTCCCTTCGTATCTGACTGGTCGGCGGCTAACTTTGTCAATACCATTCTCAGCGCTATCGGGAGCGAATCCGGTCTTGCGCTTATTGGCATGTCAAACAACTCCACGGCGACGCTGGGCACTATGATTTACTGGGCCAACAGCCGGCAGGCCCTCCTTGCTGAGCGGTATTGGTGGATTCTCCCGCCTGTCATCGCCGTGGTGCTTCTGTTTGTCGGACTGTTTATTCTCTTGTCCGGCTATCAGACCTATCATGCGCACAGGAGGGGAAAGTAACATGCTGCAAGTCGAACATATAAGCGCGCGATACGATTTGCTTCGCGAGTACGTTCAAGCGGTAGACGACGTCAGTTTTACCGTGTCCAACGGAGAAATCTTTGGCATTGCCGGCGAATCGGGATGCGGAAAGTCAACGCTTTTGAAGGTGCTTTACGATTTGGTCGCCTATCCGCTGGAACGCACCGGCGGGCAAGTACGCATTCTGCCGGAACAGGGCAACAGCTCGTCCGCGGTATGCAGCGGCGACATCCGGCGCATCTGGTGGAAAGACATTTCCTATGTGCCGCAGGGAGCCATGCATGTCTTTAACCCCGTGACAAAAATCAAGCACCAGTTCTTCGACGCCATCCAGAGGTTTCATCACGTCCGCAGCAAAAAGGAGCTCTACCATGAGCTGGCCGCTTATTTTCGGGAAATGGAACTGGCTCCCGAAGCGCTGGAAGCCTATCCACATCAACTTTCGGGCGGGATGCGTCAACGTGCCTTGATCGCTCTGGCCACCTTTCTCAAGCCATCGCTCATTCTTGCCGATGAGCCCACTACCGCGCTGGACGTCATCGTGCAGCGAAGCATTCTGACCATGCTTCGTCGCGTGCAGCGGCGAGATCACAGCGCGATGGTCATCGTCTCGCACGATATGGGCGTCCACTATCAGATTACCGACAGGCTTGGCATCATGTACGCAGGCCAGATGATTGAGATGGGCCCTACCCGGGAAATCTTCGAGCGTCCACGCCACCCCTATACGCAGATGCTCATCGGCGCGCTCCCGCGTATCGGTGACACGGCCTCCAGAGAAGGCATTCTTGGCAACCCGCCGAGCCTGCGCAATCCGCCGCCGGGCTGCCGGTTTGCGCCGCGCTGCCGGCAGGCCGGCCCACAATGCCAGCAGGCCGTGCCTGCCGCCATAGCGGTTGGACCGGGTCATTACGCGCGATGCCTGCTGCTATCTCAGCCCGAAACGCAAACAGGAGGTGAGCATCGTGTCTGACATGAACGCTCTGGAAATCAGCCACTTAACGCGCACGTTCAAAATTGGCGGCATGATTCTGGGTACGAAAATTACAGCCGTAGACGATATTTGCCTGAGCCTTCCGGGCGATGAGCCGTGGATATTGAGCATCGTAGGAGAATCGGGCAGCGGCAAAACCACGCTGGCCCGCATGCTGTTGGGGCTTCAGCTTCCTTCTTCCGGGGAGGTCAGGCTGGGCGGCATCGCGCTGGACGAACTCAAGGATAACAAAAAGCGCAAATCTTTCAGAAAGAATGTTCAGCCGATTTTCCAGAATCCATTTTCGTCTTTTAGCGCCCGAAACCGCGTGGATTCCTACCTGTTTGAGACCGCGCTTAACTTCGGCATCGCTCCACACCGCAAAGCAGCCGAACCTGTCGTGGAAAAGGCGCTCCTCTCCGTCGGTTTGTCCCTTGCGGAGGTCTCCGGAAAATACCCGAACCAGTTTTCCGGCGGCGAGCTCCAGCGTGTCAGCATTGCCAGAGCGCTGATTACCAACCCCGGCATCATCATTGCCGACGAACCCGTCGCCATGATTGACGCCTCCCTCCGCATGAATATCGTGAATCTGTTCAGAAAGCTCAAGCAGGAATATCGCGTCAGTTTTGTGTATATCACGCACGATTTATCCACCGCCTATTATGTCAGCGATTATATCATGATTATGTACCGGGGAAATATGATTGAGTTTGGTCGCGCGCAAACCATTCTGGAGCATCCCGGCCATCCGTATACGCGTCTATTGCTTGACTCCATCCCCCGTGTCGGCCTCCTTTGGGACAACAACATGGTACTCCCGGATTTGGATTCCAAAGAGTATCTGCTTTCCGGATGCAAGTTTTCCGGCCGTTGTCCGCACGCCACAGAGGATTGCCGAACGCAGAAACCCGTCTGGGTCTCCCTGGGACCGGAACAGCGAGTGTATTGCCGGTCTCCCCAAATCGATAATCAAGCTTGACAGGAGGAAAACCGCATGAAAATTGCATCGCGTTTGGACGAACGTCTCCCAATGAATAACGGCATCGAAATTCCGCAGGTGGGTCTTGGCGTCTGGCGTGCCAGCGATGGTCCGGAAACACGCAACGCCGTGCGCTGGGCGCTGGAGCTGGGATATCGAAGCATTGACACTGCCTCGCTATACGAAAACGAACAGAGCGTCGGGCAAGGGTTCCGAGACAGCGGTCTGCCCCGCGAAGAGGTTTTTATCACCACCAAGGTCTGGAATCCGGATCAGGGCTATGAAAAAACGCTTGCCGCCTTTGAGCGCAGCCTGAAAAAGCTCGGTCTGTCGTATGTTGACATGTACCTTGCGCATTTTCCGGTCCGCGATTTGTACCTGGATACCTGGCGGGCGATGGAAAAGCTGTACCGGGATGGACTTGTCCGCGCCATCGGTGTGAGCAATTTTCATCCGCATCACCTGGATACGCTCCTGCAGCATTGTCAGATTCGTCCGGTTGTCAACCAGATTGAGCTGCATCCATATCTGCCGCAAAAGGGGAATCTGCTGCACTGCGCCGCGCGCGACGTGCTGGTGGAAGCCTGGGCGCCCATCGCCAAGGGCCGCGTGCTGGCAGAACCGGTCATCCTGCGGCTGGCTCAAAAATACGGAAAAACACCTGCGCAGATTGTGCTGCGCTGGGAACTGCAGCACGGCATTATCATTATCCCCAAATCTGTTCACAAAGAACGCATCCGGGAGAACAGCCAAATCTTCGATTTCTCGCTGACGGACGATGAGCTTACCGACATCAATGGTCTGGCCCGGAACGGTCGCATCGGCGTAGATCCGGATTTGATGGAATACTGACGCCCGACTGCTGGTCGCCGGCCGGTCGATTGAGCCGGCGTGCAGAGCGCCGGGGCGTTCGCCCATGGCGCCCTTCCCTTTTTCCGTGCTTTGCGCTATACTGACGGGGCGACGCATTGCCCAGTTTATCTGCAAGTCCGGGCGTCGGAAGCCCTGACCGGCTCGACATGTATCCCTGTGCGCTTTCTTTCGGCTGGCCGCCCGGATTTGATGCCCTCAACCCGAGAAAGGAGCCTGTCCTATGCCGATGCATCAGTTGGATTTGCGCGTCCGCAAAATCCTGGAGACCCTGCGGGCACTCCGGGTGCGCTCCGCCGCGCCGCTTGCCAATATCGAAATCCTTTCCTCGCCAGACGGCTCATGGGAATCCTTTGCAAACGGCGCAGAATGGGGGCAAACAAGAAAGGAAAACTGGACCTGGTTCCGATTTTCCGTCCACATTCCCCATGATTTTCCCCCGGGCGATGCGGCGCTTCGTGTCCTGACGGGCCGTGAAGGGAACTGGGAGGCCGTACACCCGCAGTTTCTGGCTTATTTGGACGGACGTGAGGAGCAGGCCTTTGACACGCGCCACCATGAAATGCGCCTGCCAGACGCATCTCCCGGGCGCTCCTACACCGTACGCCTGGAGGCGTACGCACACGCCGAAAGTCACGGCATGCCCCCCGTTCCGCCCCGGTTGCAAGTTGACCTTCTCTGCTTATGCCCAGAAACAGACGCCCTGTACTATGATCTTTTTGTCCCCTGGGAGGCAGCGACGCTGCTGCCGGAAGGAAGCCGGGAGCGGGAACGGCTTCTGTACGCGCTCAGCGACGCGGTCAATCTGCTGGACTTGCGCGCCCCTTATACTCCTGCATTTCTGGATTCGGTGGAACAGGCGCGCCGATTCCTCCGGGAATCTCTCTATGCGCCTCTGCAAGGCCGCGAGCCGGAAGCGATTGCGACATGCGTCGGCCACAGCCATATTGATGTCGCCTGGCTGTGGGATATAGAACAGACGCGCCATAAAGCGGCGCGCACTTTCTCCACGATGCTTAAGCTCATGGAACGATATCCCGAGTTTACGTTTATGTCCAGCCAAGCGCAGCTGTATCAGTTTGTCAAGGAAGATCACCCTGCGCTTTATGCACGCATCCGGGAAGCAATCCGGCGTGGACAATGGGAGCCGGAGGGCGGCATGTGGGTGGAGGCTGACTGTAACCTCATCAGCGGCGAGTCCATCGTCCGGCAGCTTTTGTATGGCAACGAGTTTTTCCAAACGGAGTTTGGCCACCGCTGCCGCATTCTCTGGCTGCCCGACGTGTTTGGATACTCGGCCGCCCTGCCGCAGATTCTCAAAAAGAGCGGCATCAAATACTTTTTTACCAGCAAGCTCAGCTGGTCGGAGTTTAATCTTTTCCCATATGATACTTTTGTATGGCGCGGCATCGATGGCAGCGAAGTGCTGACCCACTTTACCCCGTCCCGGGATTATTGCGGGGGCGGAACCTATGAAAAACATGAGGATTTGCAGCACTTCACCACCTACAACGCGCTTTTGTCCCCCAATCAGATAAAAGGAGGATGGCAGCGCTTTCAGCAGAAGGGACTGGATAACCAGTTTCTGGTCAGCTATGGATACGGCGACGGCGGCGGCGGCCCGACCGAAGAAATGCTGGAAAATGCGCGCCGCCTGACGGCTTCTCTTCCGGGCGTTCCTGCCGTACGCCAGGATTTTGCCGGCGCGTTTTTCGAGGGGCTGGCCAAGCGCGTGATGAACGACAGACGCCTGCCAAAGTGGTCGGGCGAACTGTATCTGGAATATCACCGTGGTACCTATACCGCCATGGCGCGCAACAAGCGAAGCAATCGCAAGCTGGAAATATTGCTGCGCGAGGTTGAGCTGTGGTGCGAATATGCCCGGGAGGAGCTGGGCACAGCTTATCCGCAGGAGGCGCTGCGCGCGTTGTGGCATCAGGCGCTGACCCTGCAATTTCACGACATTTTGCCCGGTTCTTCCATCCAGAAGGTATATGAAGATTCAAAATCCACATACGCCCGTCTGTTCGAGCAGGCGGAAGCGCTGCTCGGCACAGCGCAGCGCGCGCTGACACAGGAAGACAGCGAATCCCTGACGCTCTGGAATTCCCTGTCCAGAAGCCGGGACGACGTAGTGCGCTTTGCCGCGCCCGAAGGGGTGACGGCGCTGGTGGACGCGCAGGGCCATCAATTCCCGGTACAGCGCCTGTCGGACGGTTCCTGCGTCGCTTTCGTGCAAGGCCTTGCCCCTCTGTCCGCCGTGACGCTGCGCTTTGTCCGCGGCCCGCTTCAACCGTTTGAAGCGCTGGCGGATGCCTCCGGCTTTGACACTCCCCTGTTCTGCGGACGCTTTGACGAAAACATGCGCATTGTATCCCTGATAGACCGCAGGACGGGGCGGGAAACGGTGCAGCCGGGTCATGCGCTTAACCGATTGGTTGTCTATGACAACCGGCCTCATCGCTATGATGCCTGGGACGTGAACATTTACTACCCGGAAAAGCAATGGACGCTGGAGCATCCGGAAAGCGTTGAAATCGTCGAACAAGGTCCCGTTCTGACCGCAGTGCGCGTCCGTCACCGCTTTGGAACCTCCTCTATCGTTCAGGATATGGTGTTCTACCACGACCTGGCCCGCATTGATTTCCAGACCACCGTGTCCTGGCGGGAGGCGCACGGCCTGCTCAAGGCGCATTTCCCGGTGGATGTTTTCTGTGACAGCGCCACCTTTGATATCCAATACGGCAATGTCCGCCGTCCCACCCACCGCAACACCAGCTGGGATGCGGCACGCTTTGAGGTATGTGCGCATAAGTGGATGGATATCAGTGAACCCGGCTTCGGCGTGGCTGTTCTCAACGACTGCAAATACGGCTGTTCCGTGCATGACAATGACATGGCGCTCACATTGCTCAAATCCTCCACCTATCCCAACCCAACCGCCGATCAGGAACAACATGTGTTTACCTATGCGCTCTGCCCCCATCCGGGCGACTGGCGCAGCGCGCGCGTGCCTGACGAGGCGTATGCGCTGAATATTCCCGTGCGCACCGTGGCAGGCAGGCTGCGCGCCGGCATGCCGCCGGCGTCCTATGCCCGTGTCAATCAACCCAACATCATTATCGAATGCGTAAAAGCCGCGCTGCATGGCGAAGGGGGCATCCTGCGCCTCTATGAATGCTACGGCATGCGCTGTCAGGCAACCCTCACGCTGGCACGGCGGCCGTCCTGCGTCCGCCGGATCTCCCTCATGGAAGAAGACGGCGAAGTGTTGGAGACTGCGGAGAACCGCGTTGTGCTGGAGGTCAAACCGTATGAAATCGTCAGCCTGCGCATTCTGTAAGCACAGAACGTCTTGAAGCCATGCGCATCAAGGTGGGTTCGTGAAGGCAAAAACCCGGATATCAGGGCAAGGGTTGACGAAGGCCTGTAAATCCAGGCGGGCTAATACAAATCCCGGTTATTCCACGCCTCCATGACGCAGGCGGCGTGCTCTTCGTCCACGCGGTTGGTATCATGGGTTCGGCTATTGTAGAAATGAATGCAGAAATGTCCGTCGAAATCGTTGTCCTGGATGTGCTGGCCCTCGTGCGGCATGGCGTTCATGGAGGCAGCGATGACCCGGCCGTTGACCTCCAGCCAGATGGGCCGCCTGTCCCACGTCCATTCGCCGCCGCAAATGTCCAGCATTTCCGCGGTGTCCCGGCTGGTCAGGGGTTCTGCGTCGCAGTGGCTGTCCCCGCCGTAGCGGCTGATTTGAAAGCTGCGGCCCGTGCGCACGTCCACGACCGTGGCCTCGTTCAGCCGCGCCACCGCCACATTGCCGCCCAGCCACCAGTCCAGCAGCTCCACCTCGCCGTCTCCGCCGCCGCCGATGCGCCTGCGCGTCATATCGCCTACGATGCCGTCCGCCTCAATGCCCAGGCTCCGCTGCAGCCGCATGACGGCGGCCTGCGTATCATACCCGTAATCTCCGTCTGCCGAAACCGTGTATCCGAGCCCCTGCAACGTCACCTGCAAATCCAGGACGGAATTGCCCGAATCGCCGGGCTTGAGCACGCGCGGATAGTTGGGATTGTTCTCGCCGTCAAACGTCAGCTCGGGCAGCGCCAGGCCCGACGTCGGCGAGGGCGTCGCCGTGGCGTAGGCATAGGCGGGCGGCGGGACGACGGACGGCGTCGGGGCGGGCGTGGCATAGGAAAACGCGGAGGTCGGCGCAGCCGTCTGCCCCGACGGCAGTTCCACGCGCACATACCGGCCCAGCACATAGCCGGCCTGCAGCCCGTAGGCGACATAGTACCAGCCGTCCTCATAGCGAACCAGCTCCAGGCGGGCGCCGTACGGGATTTCGCCGATGGGAGCGTACTGCGTGCCCGGTCCGGCGCGCAGCACCAGCGCGCTGGCCGTGACCACGCCCGTATCCGCGTGCGCGGATACGGTCAGCAGGCACAGCGCCAGCGCCAGCAGCACGGCCGTCCTCATCGCGCGCAGCCCCCTTTTTTTTCTTTTTTTGCCATTGTATGGCAATTTTCACCGATTGTCAACGAAACGCGCGCTGTGATATACTGGGAGAAATACCCGGAAGACAGGGAGGTTACGTCATGCCCATCTTTGAAAAGCCCTTATCGGAATTAAAGGTTTACTCCGGCACCAATCCCCGGCCTGCGGACTTCGACGCCTACTGGGAGCGCGGCCTGGCCGAAATGCACGCGCTGGGCACGGAATGCACGCTGACGCCCAGCTGGTTTCAAACGCCCCATGTCCAATGCGACGACCTGTATTTTACCGGCGTGGGCGGCGCGCGCGTATACGCCAAGCTTCTGCGTCCCCGCGGCCGGTCGGGGTGTCCCGCGGTGCTGCACTTTCATGGGTACAAGGGCTGTTCGGCCGCATGGACGACGCTTCTGGCCTACGCGGCGACGGGATTTGTGGTAGCGGCCATGGACTGCCGCGGGCAGGGTGGCCGTTCGGAGGACGTGGGCGGCGTTAAGGGCAATACGCTCTACGGCCATATCATCCGCGGCCTGGACGACCCGGACCCGGACAAGATGCTGATGCGCGCCGTTTTTCTGGACACGGCGCAGCTTGCGCGCATTGTCATGGCCATGCCGGAGGTGGACGCGACCCGGGTGGGCGCGTTCGGACTCAGCCAGGGCGGCGGGTTGACGCTGGCCTGCGCGGCGCTGGAACCTTCCATCCGTCGGCTTGCGCCGCGCTATCCGTTCCTGTCCGACTACCGCCGCGTCTGGGACATGGACCTGGATGTGGACGCATACGCGGAGCTGCGCGAATTCTTCCGCCGCTTCGACCCGCGCCATCAGCGGGAGGAAGCGGTGTTCACGCGCCTGGGGTATCTGGACGTGCAGCATCTGGCCCCGCGCATCCGCGGCGAGGTTCTGATGACCACGGCGCTCATGGACACCGTATGTCCGCCGTCCACGCAGTTTGCGGCCTACAACAAGATTACTGCGCCCAAGCGCATGGAAATCTGGCCCGACTTTGGCCATGAAGCCCTGCCCGGAGCGGACGATATGGTCTTCCAGTTTCTCTGCGGGCTCTGACCCCATCCTGCAGCATACTTTTCCTCGCCCCGCCGCACACTACGGCGGGGTGATTGCTTTGTTCAGGCCCACGCGCCGGGAGGCGCTGTCCGTGTTTGCGCTGGGCGCGGCCGGGTATCCGCTGCTGGAGGTATGCTGGCGCGGGCGCACGCATGCCAGCATGGCGCTGGCCGGCGGGCTTGCATTTCTTTGGATTTTTCGGGAGCACGCGGCGCGCCGTCCGCTCTGGGCGCGCTGCCTGCGCGGCGCGCTGGGCGTGACGGGCATGGAGCTCGCCTTCGGCCTGGTGCTGAACCGGGCGCTGCGGCTGGGCGTCTGGGACTATTCACGCCGCCGCTGGAATCTGCTGGGGCAGATATGCCCCGGCTACACGGCGCTGTGGTGCCTTCTCTGCGCGGCTCTTTCGCCCGTCTGCCGCCTGCTCCGGCTTTACTTTTCGCGCCGCCGCGTGTACAATAGACGATATTGAAAAAACCACACAAAGGAGCGCTCCCCCATGCTTGCGAGAATCAGCGCCTTACAGGGTGATGTCGGTTTTTATTACAAAAACCTGGTTTCCGGGCGGACCATCGCCTACCAGGCGGACATGCCGCTCATCGCAGCGAGCGTCATCAAGCTGCCCATCATGGTCGAAGCGTACCGCCAGTTCGAGGCGGGCAGGCTGGACCCCGGGAAAATCGTTCCCGTGCGCGCGCAGGATAAGGTGCCTTCCTGCGGCGTCGTTACCTATCTGCGCGACGACCTGGAAATGACCGTGGCGGACCTGGTCACGCTGTCCATCATCGTCAGCGACAACACGGCCACCAACCTGGTCATCGACCAGGTCGGCATCGACAACGTCAACCGAATGCTCGATTCGCTGGGGCTGACCAGCACGCGCCTGCGCCGCAAGCTGTTCGATATGGAAAGCGCGCGGCGTGGCCTTCAGAACCACATTACGGCCGGGGAAATCGGCCGGCTGCTGGAAACGCTCTACTGGGGCAACGTCGTCTCGCCCGACGCCTGCCGGCGCATGCTTTCCATCCTCAAGGACCAGCAGCTCAACGGCAAAATCCCCTTCCGCCTGCCGGAAAGCCTGCCCGTCGCACACAAGACCGGCGAGGACGACGGCATCACGCACGACTGCGGCATCGTCTATGCTGACGAGCCCTTCGTGCTGTGCTTCTGCGCCAACCATGTGGACGTGCCCGCCTGCGAGAGGCTGATGCAGGACATTGCCTGGGAGCTCGTGTATGAAAAGCGCTGAATGGCAAAGCGGGCTGGCCGCCCTGTGCACGGCAGACGCGCATCCGCTTTCCAACCTGGCCAACGCGTCGGCCCTGCTGTTCCAGTCCCTGTCCGACATCAACTGGGCGGGCTTTTACCTGCTGGACCGCGGCGCGCTGTGGCTCGGCCCCTTTGCGGGCAAGCCCGCGTGCGTGCGCATCGCGCCCGGGCGCGGCGTGTGCGGCACGGCGTTTCTGCGCAACGAAACGCTCGTGGTGCCGGACGTGCATGCCTTTGCCGGTCATATCGCCTGCGACGCGGCCTCCCGTTCGGAAATTGTGGTGCCGCTGCGGCTGGAAGGCCGGCCCATCGGCGTGCTGGATGTGGACAGCCCGCTTTTGTCCCGCTTCGGCGAGGCGGAGCGTCGGGCGCTGGAGGCCGCGGCCCGGCGCCTGGAATCCTGCTGCGACTGGAAGCGTCTTGGATACAATCTTGGGCGCGAGGCCTAAAGCTGGAGCTTGAAAACCAGCACGCCGCCAATCATCAGCGCCATGCCCAGGTATTTCGTCCAGACAAAGGCCGTCTGCTCAACGCCGAACAGGCCCAGCGCGTCGATGACCGCCGCGACCAGCAGCTGCGCAATGAGAATGACGGATACTGCCACCGTGGGGCCGAGGCTCTGCATGCCGACCATCACGGTCAGCGTAATGACCAGCCCCAGCGCGCCGCCCAGCCAGTACAGCCTGTTGGTCTGGCCCAGCGCGGCAAGGTTTCCGTTCCCGGCGACAAACATCGCGGCCAGCGAAAGGACAAAGGCCGTGCCCTGCACGAACATGTTCGATTCCAGCAGGCCGATTTTTTCCCCCAGCCGCGCGTTGAACACGCCCTGCAGGCTCATGGCGGCCCCGGCAACGATGCTCAAAAGTACGCCCAGCATGTCCATCCCTCCCGCGCACAGTGTGCGCATCGGACGCGGGTTTGATACGAAAGGAGTCCCGCATGAAAACGCTTATCCTCTACGCCGGCAAGTACGGCGCCACCGCGGACTGCGCGCAAAGGCTCTGCGCGCTGCTCGGCGACGCGCAGGCCAGGGATTTGGCCCGGGAACCGCGCCCCGAGCTGGCCGGATACGACGCCGTCATTCTGGGCGCCAGCGTGTACATGGGCAGGCCGCGCAAGGAAATGGTCGCCTATGCCCGGGAGGCGCAGCCGTTGCTGCTGCAGCGGCGGCTGGGCCTGTTTCTCTGTTGCATACAGGATATCAGCCAGGCCGTATCCCAGCAGTTTGCGTCGGCTTATCCCCGCGCGCTGCGCGAGCATGCCTGCGCGCAGGAGGCGCTGGGCGGCCGGGTGGAATACCGCAAGCTGGGCCGGCTGGACGGATGGGTGATGCAGCTGATTGCGGGCGATTTGCGCAAGCGGACGGGCTCGGACGTGCTGGACACCATTTCGCAGGAGCGCATCGAACGCTTTGCGGCGCAAATGCGGCAGGGGTGAGCTTGCGAAGGCGCAAAAAAAGTAGTATAGTGACGTTATACGCATCAAACCAAGATATCGCATCCACGCAATGCAGGAAGGCAGGCCCCTCATGCCCGGCACACCATCTGAAGCCCAATCCCGTCATACCCTGATGACCGAAACCCCCATTCCCCGTCTGGTGACCCGGATGGCCATGCCCACCATGGCCAGCATGCTCGTTACCTCCATTTACAACATGGCCGACACCTATTTCGTCGGCATGCTCGGCCAGAGCGCATCGGGCGCGGTCGGCGTGGTCTTCACGCTGATGCTCTTCATCCAGGCTATTGGCTTCACGCTGGGCATGGGCTCCGGCGCCAACATCGCGCAGCTGCTGGGCGCAAAGGACGAGGAAACCGCCTCGCGCATCGCGTCCACCGGTTTTTTCACCTCCCTGCTGCTGGGCCTCGTGCTGGCCGTAGGCGGGCTTGTTTTCCTCGACCCCCTGGTCTATCTGCTCGGCGCGACGCCCACCATCGCGCCCCATGCGCGCGCATACGGCAGCTATATCCTCATCGGCGCGCCGTACATGGCGGCTTCCTTCGTGGTCAACAACATCCTCCGTTCGCAGGGGAACGCCTTCTGGTCCATGATTGGGCTGACCACCGGCGGCGTGCTCAACATCCTTCTGGACCCCCTCTTCATCTTCGTCTTTGATATGGGCACGGCAGGCGCGGCGTTGGCGACCATTGTCAGCCAGCTGGTCAGCTTTCTGATTCTGCTGGTCATGGTCATGCGCCACAGCGCCGCGCGCATTTCCCTGCGCAAGGTGCATTTTTCCTACCTGAAGCGCATTTTGCCGGTCGGCCTTCCGTCGTTTTACCGGCAGGGCCTGACCTCTCTGGCCACCATTTTGCTCAACCGCGCGGCCGGCGTCTACGGAGATGCGGCCATCGCCGCCATGTCCATTGTCTCGCGCATCATGGGCTTTTTCTTCTCGGCCCTCATTGGCTTTTATCAGGGCTTTCAGCCGGTCTGCGGCTTTAACTACGGCGCCGGGCTGACCGCTCGGGTTCGCCAGGCCATTCTGTTCTGCCTGCGCGTTTCCACCATTGGGCTGTGCATCATTGCGGCGCTGGCCATCGCCTTTGCCGAGCCGCTTGTCGGCCTGTTCCGGCAGGGCGATACGGAGGTCATCGCCATCGGCGCGCGGGCGCTGCGGCTGCAGGCCGCCGTCCTGCCGACCATGGGCTGGGCCGTGATTACGAACATGGCGCACCAGGCGCTGGGCATGAGCGCCAAAGCGTCGCTGCTGGCCATCGGCCGGCAGGGCATGTTTTTCATTCCGCTGATTCTGCTGCTGCCGCTGCTTTTTGGGCTGACCGGCGTACAGCTGGCGCAGCCCGTCGCCGATTTGTGCTCTTTCCTGCTGGCTTTCCCGTTCGGGCTTTCGCTGCTGCGCGGATTGAAGGACGGCTCGATTCGCCGCGCCTCCTGAAGCCGGCAGCCCTTCGTCTTCCCCGTTCCGCACGCGGCGCCGTTGCGGCGGCATGGCGTGCGGATGTCGCAGGAAGCCTGCCCCTTTTTTCCGGGAAACAGCCATGATATAATGGACAAAAACAAAGGGAGGAACCGCCATGCACAACCCCGTCCTGGACGCCATCGCCGCGCGGCGCAGCATCCGCGCATATGCCAAGGAACAGATTACCTCCGAACAGCTGGACGCCATCCTCGCCGCCGGCCTGGCCGCCCCCAGCGCGCGCAATACCCAGCCCTGGCACTTTACCGCCGTGCAGGACGCGGCGCTCATTGCCCGCGTCAACGAAGCCGCCCGCGCGCAGATACTCCTGACCTGTCCCGAGGACATGCGCGCGCGCATCGCCGCGCCGGACTACAGCGTCTTTCACGGCGCGCCGACCGTCATTTTTCTGTCGTGCCCGCCGCCGACCCAGATGCGCTACGCGCACACGGACACCGGCATGGCCATTGAAAACATGACCCTGGCGGCGCACAGCCTGGGCCTGGGAAGCGTCATTCTGGGCATGCCGCGCGAAGCGTTCGCCGGCCCTGAGGCAGACGCGCTGCGGCGCGCGCTGCACTTCCCCGAGGGATACGATTTCTGCCTGGCCCTGGCCGTGGGCGTTCCCACCGCCGGCAAGGAAGCGCATCCGGTCGAGCCGGACAGGGTCACCATTCTCCGATAACATCCGGAAAGGAAGATGCGCATGGCGCTTGGCGCGCTGGAAGCAGGCGGCACGAAAATGGTCTGCTCCATCGGGGACGAGCACGGCCGCCTGTGGACCCGCGAGACGTTTCCCACCACGACGCCCGCGGAGACGATACCGCTTTTGATAGACTTTTTCCGCCGCCATCCGGTGGAGGCGCTGGGCATCGGCAGCTTTGGCCCGCTGGATTTGCGCCCGGACTCGCCCACCTACGGCTACATCACCAGCACCCCGAAGCTGGCCTGGGTGCAGTGCCCGCTTCTGCCAACGCTGGCCGAAGCGCTGGGCGTGCCGGTCGGGCTGGATACCGACGTAAACGCCGCCGCGCTCGCCGAGCATGCGCTGGGGGCGGCCAGGGGCCTTTCGGGATGCCTGTACATCACGGTCGGAACGGGCATCGGCGGCGGCCTGGTGGTGGAGGGCCGCATGGTGCACGGCCTTCTTCATCCGGAGCTGGGCCATATCTGGCTGCGCCCGCACCCGGACGACCCCGCACCGCACGGCTTCTGCCCCTACCATGACGGATGCCTGGAGGGCATGGCGTCGGGGCCCGCCCTCCAGAAGCGCTGGGGCAGACCGGCTTGCGAGCTGGAGGCCAGCCATCCCGCCTGGACGCTGGAAGCGCACTATTTGGCCCAGATGTGCATGACGGCCATCGTTGCGTTCTCTCCCGAAAAAATCATCCTGGGCGGCGGCGTCATGCAGCAGGCGCACCTGTTCCCCAGGATTCGCGCGGAGGTGCGGCGGATGCTGGGCGGTTATGTGCGCCACCGCGCGGTAGAGGCGGACATCGACCAGTATATCGTGCCGCCGGGCCTGGGGGCCGACAGCGGCGCTACGGGCGCGCTGCTGCTGGCTGCTCGCGCAGCCGGCGGAAATAGTCCCGGTTGAACCGGACGGCCGCGTCATCGGGCTTGAACGCGGCCGCCTTTTCATTATAGGCCTCCGCTTCCTGATGGTCGCCCATCCGGTCATAGCATACGCATAGCTGCAGGCAGGGCAGGAACCCCCGGCATTCGGGCGAGGCAAATCCCCCGTTTTCCTCGCTGGGCGGACACTGCATCGCCGCCTGATACCAGAACGCCGCCGTCCGGTACTCCTTGCGGTTGAAATATATCCTGCCGATGTCGCAGCAGATTTCCGCGCGCGGCGCACCCATTGCCAGGCTTCTGACCAGGACGGCCAGCGCCTCCTGCGCTTTTTCCCGTCGCACCAGGCAGCCCGCCAGGTCGCGGCACGCGCCGATGCGGTTTTCCACCCAGGTGCGCTCGTCTTCAATGCACGCCGTCAGCTGCTCCTGCGCCTCCTCCAGCCGGCCGGCGCTGAGCAGCTCGCGCCCATAGTAATAGCGGTGACGCGGTTCGAGCGTTTCGCCCTCTGCGAGCATGCGCTCATAGATGCGCAGGTTGCGGCCCGGATTTCCGGGCCCTTTTTTCTGATGGCGCACCGCGATGTCGCAGCGAATCACATGCCCTGCGGGCACAATGGCCTCATGCACGCGCCCCTGCCATCGAAAGCCCGCGCTGCGGCGCATCAGCCGCTCCCGATAAAACGTCAGCGTCGGCGTCCCGTTCGCCGCAAAGGCGACGTGGTAGCGCATCATGACCATATCAATGGAAGGATCGAGCGTTTCCTTGAGCGCCAGAAACTTCTGCCGGTTTTCTTCGTCCATGACGTCGTCCGCATCCAGCCACAGGATGTATTCCATGCTCGCATGGGAAAACGCCTCGTTGCGCGCGGCGGCGAAGTCGTCCCGCCAGGCCCAGTCGTATACCTTTGCCCCGTGCGCGCGGGCAATCTCGCGGGTCGCGTCCCGGGACCCCGTGTCCACCACGATGATTTCCTCCGCAATCCCCTCCACGCTCTGCAGACAGCGTCCCAGCACCGCCTCTTCGTCGCGCGCAATCATGCACAGGCTGACCGTAATCATAGCAGCACCTCCATGTCATCACCGTATGAGGCGCATTTGAACGCGGTGCGCCCGCGCGCATAGACTATATCGGACCTGCGCGGCAGACCAAATAACAGAATTGGGTGATTCAATTGGCAAATTATTATACGACTGGTGATTCCTGCGGATGGAGGCAGTGCAGCCCGGGCTGCCGCCCGGTTCCCTGCCCGCCGCCACCGCCTTCGCCGCCGACCGGCATTACCGGCTCCACCGGCCCTACCGGTCCCACCGGTCCTACCGGGCCTACCGGGCCTACCGGGCCTACCGGGCCCACCGGTCCCACCGGGCCTACCGGTCCCACCGGACCTACCGGACCTACCGGCCCCACCGGACCTGCCGGCCCCGGACTGGATGAAGCCACCGAGTTTCTTCCCGGCACGGATTATCAGGAAGGAGACCTCGTCTACTATAACGGCAGCCTCTACCGAGTCCGAATCGACGATCCAGGCGGCGTCCCCAGTACTTCCCCCGACTACACCCTGCTTTCCGTAGCCGGCCCCACCGGCGCCACCGGCGCTATGGGCCCCACCGGCCCCACAGGGCCCACCGGCGCAACCGGCGCGACCGGCGCAACCGGACCCACCGGACCTACCGGACCTACCGGACCTACCGGACCTACCGGACCTACCGGACCTACCGGCGCTCGCGGTTCTACCGGTCCGACGGGGCCGACCGGTCCCACCGGTCCGACGGGCCCGACGGGCGCAGACGGCGCGACAGGCGCAACGGGTCCCACCGGCCCCACCGGCGCGGACGGCGCGACGGGCGCGACAGGCCCCACCGGGCCTACCGGGCCTACCGGGCCCACCGGACCTACTGGGGAACAGGGCATTGAAGGCCGCGCGGGCACAGATGGCGCCACCGGAGCCACCGGCGAAACCGGAGCCACCGGACCTACCGGGCCCACCGGCGAAACCGGAGCCACTGGCGAGACCGGACCCACCGGACCTACCGGGCCCACCGGCGAAACCGGAGCCACTGGCGAGACCGGACC
>NHCFR05603__coassemble_624_pt1 | contig 22765 bp, 20 predicted proteins | sample NHCFR05603__metabat2_high_PE_044 | metagenome-assembled genome bin NHCFR05603
AGAGCCTGGGGCATGCGGCGGTAGATTTCCTCCCGCGCCACTTCGGAGGACGGCGCATTTTCCGCCAGCATGGCCTGCAGCAGGGCGTTGAGCGCTTCCTCGCCGGGCAGCACGCCAATCGTGATGCCCGCCGGCGCGTTCCAATCCTGCGCGCGCAGCGCGTCGAGCAGCGCATCCTGCCCCTCGGCGGGCTGCGCCATGTAAAGCTGTATATACTGCCCGTCGCCTGCCAGCACCTGCATGCGGGCGGCCAGCGCCTTCGCCTTTTCGATGGCCCAGGCGTCCCGGGCGGGCATCGCCTCCGCCGACGCGGCGCCCGCGCCCGGGAGCATTATCAGCAAAAGCAGCGCGGACAGAAGCCGGATGCCTGTGCGTGTCATGCGGTCAACCCCCTTTGCGCCGCTTCCAGGCGGCGAAGCGTTTCCTCCCGGCCGAGCAGGTACGCAATTTCAATCGCGCCGCCGGGCGTGGAGGCGCGGCCGGAAAGCGCAATGCGCAGCGGCCAGAGCACCTGGCCGTTTTTCATGCCGCTGTCGGCGATGGCGGCCATGAGCCGGTCGTGCAGCTCCGCCTCCGTCCACGGGGACGTGCCTTCCAGCACGGGCCGGCACAGCGCCAGCGCCTGCGCGGCGATGTCCGGCGTCGTTTTCATCTTTTTGTGCACATACAGCGACGTATCCAGCGGCGGCATCTCCGCGAGGAAGCGCACCATGTCCGGCACCTCGCTGAAGATTTCCGTCCGCTCCTGCATCAGCTGCGCGAGCCGCCGGGTGTCCAGCCCGTCCACGCCGGCCTGCGCAAACCAGGGCAGCACGGCCTGATGGTATTCCTCCGCGGACATGCGGCGGATATAGGAGGCGTTGAACCAGCGGAGCTTGCGCTCGTCGAAGATGGCCGGGGATTTGGAGATGCCGTGGATGCTAAACGCCTCCACCAGCTCCTCCAGCGAGAAAAACTCCCGCTCGTCGCCCGGATTCCAACCCACCAGCGCCAGATAGTTAATCAACGCCTGGCGCAGATACCCTTTTTGAATAAAATCGCTGTAATAGGCGTCGCCGTCGCGCTTGGAAAGCTTGTGCGTGGCGTCGCGCATGACGGTGGGCAGATGGATATAGCGCGGAATTTCCCAGCCCAGGGCCTGGTAGAGCAGGTTGTATTTGGGCGTGGAGCTGAGGTATTCCATGCCGCGCATGACATGCGTGATGCCCATGAGATGGTCGTCCACCACGTTGGCGAAGTTATAGGTCGGCAGCCCGTCCGCTTTGATGAGCACGATATCGTCGAGCGTATCGTTCTGCGCGGCGATATGGCCGAAGACCATGTCGTCAAAGGACGTTTCGCCCTCGGTGGGGCAATTCATGCGGATGACGTGCGGCTCGCCCGCGGCCAGCCTGCGCGACACCTCCTGCGGAGACAGGCCCAGGCAGTGCTTGTCGTACTTGAACGTCTCGCCCCGCGCAGCGGCGGCCTGGCGGCGCGCGTCGATTTCTTCGCGCGTGCAGAAGCAGTAGTACGCATGGCCGGAGCGGACCAGCTGCTCGGCGTAGGGGCGGTACAGGGCTTTGCGCTCGGACTGCACATAGGGGCCGCAGTCTCCGCCGACGTCCGGGCCCTCGTCCCAAAGCAGGCCCACGTCGCGCAGCGTGTCGTAGATAACCTCCGTCGCGCCTTCCACCTCGCGCTCCTGGTCCGTGTCCTCAATGCGCAGGATAAACCTGCCTCCGTGCTGGCGTGCGAACAGATATCCATACAGCGCCGTGCGCAGGCCGCCCAGGTGCAGATAGCCGGTCGGGCTGGGGGCAAAGCGCGTGCGAACGCAATCCATGGCGGTTTCCTCCTTATTTGCCGATGGCTTTTTTGAAGCTGTCCTTGAGCTCTACGATGCGGTTGAAGACCGTGTCGTCCGGGTCTTTGCAGAAATAGCCCATGCGCAGGAACTGGAACCTGTCGCCGATGCGGGCTTCCGCCAGCCACGGCTCGGCCATGCAGCCCTCCAGCACGTTCAGCGAGGCGGGGTTCAGGCGGGCGATAAAGTCCTTGCGGTCGACCACTTCCTCCTCCCCGAGCTCTCCGTCTTCCCGCAGAAGCGGCTCGTACAGGCGCGCCGTAAAGGGAACGGCGGACTCGGCGCTGACCCAGTGCAGCGTTCCCTTGACCTTGCGGCCGGCCCCCTCCGAGCCGGAACGGCTTTGCATGTCCACGCTGCAGCGCAGCTCGACGACACGGCCGTCTTCGTCCTGGACGCATTCGTCGCAGCGGATAATATAGGCGCCCTTGAGGCGTACCTCGCCGCCGGGGAAAAGGCGGAAGAACTTTTTCGGCGGGTTGAGCATGAAATCGTCCTGCTCGATATAGAGCGTGCGGCCAAAGGGCGCGGTATGCACGCCCATCTCCGGATGCGCGGGATGGTTTTCCAGCACGATGTCTTCCGTCCGGCCTTCGGGCCAGTTGGTCAGCGTCACCTTCAGCGGCCTGAGCACCGCCATCGCGCGCGGCGCGATATCGCCCAGGTGCTCGCGCACGCAGTGCTCCAGAAGCGCCAAATCCACCACGGAGTCCGCCTTGCTGATGCCCGCGCGCTCGATGAAATCCCGCACGGCCTCGGGCGTGTAGCCCCGGCGGCGCATGCCGGCCAGCGTGGGCATGCGCGGGTCGTCCCAGCCGGCGACGTAGCCCTCTTCGACCAGCCGGCGCAGATAGCGCTTGCTCATGACCGTGCGCGTGAGGTTCAGGCGCGCAAACTCAATCTGGCGGGGCGGGTTTTCAAACCCGCAGACGCGGACGACCCAGTCGTACAGCGGCCGGTGGTCCTCGTACTCCAGCGAGCAGAGGGAATGCGTGATGCCCTCCAGCGCGTCGCCGATGGGATGGGCAAAATCATACATCGGGTAAATGCACCAGGTCTTGCCGGTGCGGTGGTGCTCCTTGTACAGGATGCGGTAGAGCACCGGGTCGCGCATGTTGATGTTGGGCGAAGCCATGTCGATTTTCGCCCGGAGCACATAGCGGCCTTCCGGGTGCCTGCCCGCGCGCATTTCCTCGAACAGGCGCAGGCTTTCCTCCGCGGGGCGGTCGCGCCAGGGCGAATTCTTGCCCGGCTCCGTCAGGGTGCCGCGGTATTCGCGCATCTGCTCCTGCGTCAGCTCGTCCACGTACGCAAGGCCGCGGCGAATCAGGTCCACGGCGTACTCATAGCACTTTTCGTAGTATTCCGATGCGAAGAACAGCCCGCCGTCCCAGGAAAAGCCCAGCCAGCGGATGTCGTCCATGATGCCTTCGACGAACTCCGTTTCCTCCTTGGCGGGGTTGGTATCGTCAAAGCGGAGGTTGCACAGCCCGCCATAGCGTTGCGCGGTGACGAAATCGACGTACATGGCCTTGGTGTGGCCGATGTGCAGGTAGCCGTTGGGTTCAGGCGGGAAGCGGGTATGCACCCGTCCGCCGTTCTTGCCGGCGCGGATGTCCTCGTCGATAAAGTCCCAGATAAAATTGCTTCGCAACGATTTGGCGTCTTCCATGGAAAGTCCTCCCTCTCTGCTCTGCATAACATGATGATAGTATAGCCCAGCGGCTTGCGGCCGTCAACAATTTCATTTATAATCATGAAGACAGATGCCGCCCTTCGGGCCGGCGGCGGGGAGGCATGGGGATGCAGGGATACAATCAGGAGGACGCGCTTCGGGCCATTGCGCGCAGCATTGACAGAAAACAGTTTTCCGAGCTGGGCCCGTCCATCGACGGCATCCTGCGGCAGGCGCAGGCGCTGGATTTGCAGTTCATGCACGATACGGGCGTGCTGGACGCGGACGGCTATGCGGGCGACGGATATTATGACGACGACGAGGCGTTTGAATTCATCGTGGAGGAAATCGTGCGGCAGCGTGGCTGCAACGAGGAACAGGCCGTGCTCGTGGCCGCCGTCGTGGACGCCTATATGGGCGCGCAGGCGGCGTACCTGCACCGCATGGGGCTGGAGGCGGAGTGAGGGCCGCTGGCGCGCCCGGGGCGTCGGGCGCCGACAGACGGCGACATGCGCGGCGGGTTCGGAAGCCTTGCGCAGCAAGGTTCAGCGTATCACACTTCTGCGGGGATGCAGGAAGGGGCGGCCAGCCCCTTCCTTTGCTATCCGCAGCGGCGGCGTGTACGCCGCGAGGAGCGGCCGCAGGCCGCTTCCGCTATCATGTTCCGGCCGTGCGCTTCGCGCACAGGAACATGATGTTCCCTTCGCTGCAAGGCTGAGAAACAGCCTTGCAGCGAAAGGCCGTCGACAAGGCTTTGTCGACGGCCTAAAGCGCGGCCTGCCGCGCTTTGCCCTACAGCGACAGCGCTTGCAGCACGGCCTGCGCATCGCCCTGGAAATAGCGCAGGTCGCCGGTGAGCACCTTGCGCAGCGCCTCGCGCTCGCCATCGGCAAAGCGGTGCGCGCGCTCGTCTGCCACCACCGGCCCGAACCGGCCGAGCGAACAGTTCTCCGCCTGCCGCAGCGGGACGGCCTTGAGCACGCGGCTGCCATAGCGGTGCAGCTCGTAGCGGCAGCCGCGCGGGCAGTATGTGCACGTCACCTCTTCCTTCTCCAGCGGCAGGGGCGGCGTCTTTTCAAACGGCCTGCGCTCCTGCAAAGCGCCGGTGGGGCAGATGGCCGCGCAGTAGCCGCAGGAGATGCAGTCGCTCTCCATCAGCGGCCAGTGGAACGCCGGCTGCGCGCCGGTTTCAAAACCGCGTCCCTCGAAGCCGAGCGCCGTTTTGCCTACCAGCGTCTGGCAGGCGCGCACGCACAGCCCGCACAGCACGCATTTGTTGGCGTCGCGCCAGATGGCCGGATGGCTCCGGTCGGGCGGGTTCTTGCGCGCGCGGCCCTGGATGCCGGCGGCCTGCGCGTCATAGCGCTGCAGCAGGGGCAGCAGACGGCAGTCGTACAGGTCGCAGCAGCCGCATTCCAGGCAGCGCTTCGCCTCGCGAATGGCCTCTTCGGGCGTATAGGTGCGGACGTATTCTTCAAAGTGCTTCACGCGCGCCTGGGCCGGCGCGGCCTGCACGGGGGTGCGCTCCACGGCGGCCACGGGGGGCAGGTCCTCGCGCGTCACATTCGTGCGCTCCACCAGGAACGGGGCGACGACCGGCTTGAGCGCGCCGGCCAGGTAGCTGTCGATGGCCTGCGCGGCCTGCTTGCCGTGCGCGATGGCCGAGATGGCGATGCCGGGGCCGTCGTTGATGGCGTCGCCGCCGGCAAAGACGCCCTCCAGGTTGGTGGCAAAGGTGCCTTCGGCCGCCTTGATGGTGCGCCAGCGGTGCTTGTCCAGCGCCTCGATGCCGTCGGGGCGAACCTTCTGGCCGATGGCCGCGATGATGGTGTCAAAGGCCATATCCTCCGTCTCGCCCGTCGGTTCGGGGCGGCGGCGGCCCGAGGCGTCCGGCTCGCCCAGGCGCATCCGGGCCAGCCGCAGGCCCACCGCGCGCCCGTCCTGCTCCAGAACGCTTTCCGGGGTCACGAGGAAATGGAAGCGCACGCCTTCTTCTTCCGCCTCTTCAATCTCGATTTTTTCCGCCGGCATTTCCGCGCGGGTCCGCCGGTAAATCAGGCAGACCTCCCGGGCGCCCAGGCGCACGCAGGTGCGCACCGCGTCCATGGCGGTATTGCCGCCGCCGACCACCGCCACGCGCTCGCCCACGCTGGGGGCGCGGCCCTCCGCCACGTCGCGCAGGAAATCGATGCCGCCCAGCACGCCCGACAGGGTATCGTTGGCACAGCCCAGGGACGAGGATTCCCACGCGCCCACGGCCACGAACACGGCGTCGAACCGGCGGCGCAGCTCCTCCAGCTGTACGTCGCGGCCCAGCTTCCGGCCGTAATGGATGGCCACGCCCAGCTTCTGAATCCGGGCGGTTTCCTTGTCCACGATGTCCTTGGACAGGCGGTACGCCGGAATGCCGTAGCGCAGCATGCCGCCCGGCGCGGGCATCATCTCAAAGATTTCCACGCCGTGCCCGCGGCGCGCCAGGAAATAGGCGGCGGTCAGGCCGGCCGGGCCCGCGCCGACGACGGCCACGCGCTTGCCGGTGGGCGCGGCGGCCTGGGGCACAAAGGCGTCCCCGGCGGTGTCGGCGGCAAAGCGCTTGAGCTGCATGATGGCCAGGGGGCCTTCCAGCAAATCGCGCCGGCATTTTTCCTCGCAGGGATGGGGGCAGACCCGGCCGATGCAGCCGGGCAGCGGGTTATCCTCCATGATGAGGCGGAACGCCTCCTCGAACTGGCCGTCGGCAATCAGGCCGATGTAGCCCTGGCAGTCCTGGTTGGCGGGGCAGCGGTTGCGGCAGGGGGGACGGCAGTCGCCCCGATGGTCCGAAAGCAGCAGCCCGAGCGAGACCTGCCGGCTTTTTTCAATGCGCTCGCTGGTGGTCTGCACCTCCATGCCCTCCCAGGGCGTAATCGCGCAGGCACGGGCGGGCTTGTTCATGCCCTGGATTTCCACGAGGCACAGCCCGCAGCCGCCGTATCCCTCCAGCTCCGGCAGGTAGCAGAGGTTGGGAATGTCGAATCCGTTTTCCAAAAGGCCGGTCAGCAGCGAAACGCCCTGACGAATCGTAATGTCCCGTCCGTCCACTTTGATGTTCATTGCGCCGCCTCCCCGCTGTACAATTCCACCGCGCCAAAGCGGCATGCCTTGCGGCAGGCGCCGCAGGCCACGCATTTGGCCGGGTCGATATGATACGTCCGTTTGATTTGACCGCTGATGGCCTGCGTGGGGCATTTGCGGCTGCAAAGCGAGCAGCCCACGCACTTGGCCGCGTCAATGCGGTATTTGCGCAGCGCCGCGCAGGACAGGGCCGGACAGCGCTTTTCCTGAATGTGCGCCCGGTATTCCTCGGGGAAATAGCGCAGCGTGGTCAGCACCGGATTGGGGGCGGAATTGCCCAGGCCGCACAGCGCGCTGTCGCGAATGCTCTCGCCCAGCCCCTGGAGGCGTTCCATATCGCCGGGCTCTCCCTTGCCCTCGCAGATGCGGTCGAGGATTTCCTTCATGCGCGTGGTGCCCACGCGGCAGGGCGTGCATTTTCCGCAGGATTCCTTGCTGGTAAACTCCATGAAAAAGCGCGCCATATCCACCATGCAGGCGGTATCGTCCATGACCACCAGGCCGCCCGAGCCCATGATGGCGCCCGTCGCGCCGATGGAGGCGTAGTCAATGGGCGTGTCCAGCAGGCTCGCGGGCAGACAGCCGCCCGACGGCCCGCCAATCTGTACGGCCTTGATGGGCCGGTCGTCGCGGATGCCGCCGCAGATATCAAAGACGATTTGCCGCAGCGTCAGCCCCATGGGCACCTCCACCAGGCCGCCGCGCTTGACCTTTCCGGCCATGGCGAACACCTTGGTGCCCTTGGAATCCGCCGTGCCCATCGCGGCGAAAGCCGCGCCGCCGTTTTCCAGAATCCAGGGGACGTTGGCAAAGGTTTCGACGTTGTTGATGTTGGTGGGATAGCGGTGGTACCCGGACTGCGCGGGGAACGGCGGCTTGGGCCGCGGCATGCCGCGCCCGCCCTCCAGCGAGGCCAGCAGCGCCGTCTCCTCGCCGCAGACAAAGGCGCCCGCGCCCATCATCATGCGGAAATCAAAGGAAAATCCGCTGCCCAGAATATTTTCGCCCAGCAGGCCCGCCGCGCGCAGCTGCTCAATGGCGATGCGCAGGCGGCGCACCGCCAGGGGATACTCGGCCCGCACATAGATAAGCCCTTCGCATGCGCCGATGGCAAAGCCGCAGAGCATCATGCCCTCCAGCACCGAGTGCGGGTCGCCCTCCAGCACGGAGCGGTCCATAAACGCGCCGGGGTCGCCCTCGTCCGCATTGCAGACCACATATTTTTTCTCGCCCTTCGCCTCCGAAGCGGCCTGCCATTTGCGCCAGGTCGGGAACCCCGCGCCGCCGCGGCCGCGAAGGCCGGAAATCCGAATCTGTTCGATGACCTGCGCGCCCGTCCCGGACAGCGCGGCGCGCAGCGCGCGGTAGCCGCCCGCCCCCTCGTAGGCGGCGAGGCTTTCCGGGTCGATAAGACCGCAATGGCGCAGCGCAATGCGCGTCTGCCCGGTCAGGAAGGAGAGCTCCTCCTCGCTCAGCAGGTTTTCCTCCGGAACCTCACCGGCCAACAGCCGCGCGGCGACGGAAGCGGCGCTGCGGGCGTCCAGACGGCCGTAATAATGGTCCCGGCCCTCGTCGTCAATATACTGCATCAACGGCTCTGCAAAGCAAAGCCCGTTGCAACCCACCTTTTCCAGCGCGTGACCGCTGCCGGCCAGCGCCGTTTCCAGCGCCTCGGCGACCGCCGCCGCGCCCGCCGCAATGCCGCAGCTGCCGTATCCCAACAGGAAACGCATCAGCCTTCACCTCCGTCCGTGCGGCGCAATTCTTCCAGAATGCGTTCTACCTTTTCATCCGTCAGCTTGCCGTAGGCCTGGCCGTTGATCATCATCACCGGCGACAGCGAACAACAGCCCAGACAGGCCACTTTTTCCCAGGAGAACAGCCCGTCCGGCGTGGTCTTGCCTTCCGGGACGCCCAGCGCGGCCTCCACCGCGTCGGCCACGGTCTGTCCGCCGTTGACATGGCAGGCCGTTCCCATGCAGACCATGATTTGGTACTTGCCGGGCGGCTGCAGCCGGAACTGCGCGTAAAAGGTCGCCACGCCCGACAGCTGCGCGGCCGGAATGCCGGTCTGGTGCGAGACGTGCAAAAGCACGTCCTCGGGCAGATATCCGTACGCTTCCTGAAGCTCCTGCAGTACGGCAATCAGGCTGTCGGCAGGGTCAGGATGGCGGGATAAAACCTCGTCCGCCGGCGCCAGATCCAAGGGTTTGTTCCTTTGCAAGGCCAATCCGCTCACCTCGTTTTTGATATGGTGCTTTCACGGGCATACAACGTCAGATCATATAGGAAAACGCATGGTTTGTCAAACGGCTTTTCCGTCCGCCGCAGGGCACGTTGCAAGCGCCGCCGCCTTGGGGTATAATACCGTCCGAAGGGAGGCGATAGCATGCGGAAAGTTCTGGTCGTTGTGGACATGCAAAACGACTTTATTACCGGCAGCCTTGGCACGCCGGAGGCGCGGGCGGTGGTGCCGCGCGTGGCCGAGCGCATCCGGGGCGCCATGAAAGAAGGCCGAACGCTCCTTTTTACCCAGGATACCCACGCGCCCGACTATCTGGACACCCAGGAAGGGCGCAACCTGCCCGTGCGCCATTGCATTCGCAATACGCCGGGCTGGCAGCTGCACGAGGCCGTCGCGCCCTTTGCGGCGGAGACGGTGGAAAAGTCAACCTTTGGCTCCATAGCGCTGGCGGAAGCGCTCGAGCGCCTGGCGGAAAACGGCGGCGCGAATCTGGACGTGGAGCTGTGCGGCGTCTGCACGGACATCTGCGTCGTCTCCAACGCGCTGCTCATCAAGGCGCACCTGCCGGAAGCCTTCGTCCATGTGGACGCGGCCTGCTGCGCGGGCGTGACGCCGGAGCGGCATAACGCGGCGCTGGAAGTCATGCGCGCCTGTCAGATACAGGTCAGTCCTGCGTAAACATGGAGCGGACGAGCGGCTTGATGGCGGCGGCGGCCTTCGCCTCGTCTGCGCCTTCGGCGATGAGCAGCATCGTATTCTGAGAAGGGATGCCCAGGGAAAGCACCCCCATCATGGATTTTGCGTTGATGGTTTTGCTGCCCTGCTCGATGAGGATGCGGGAGGTATACTTGCATGCCTCCTGCACCAGCAGAGCCGCCGCGCGGGATTGCAATCTCCCATTGGGGACGACGGTGATTTCCTCGCGAATCACAAAGATTCCTCCTCTTTTTTCGCAATGGAGCGCGCAAGCGCTTCCAGCCTGCGAAGTCTATGATACACGCCGGACTTGCCTACCGGCGGTTCCAACATCTGGCCCAGCGCTTCCAGGGAAGCGTCGGGATGGAGCTTCCGCTCCACGGCGATTTCCCGAAGCGTGTCGGGCAGGGCGTCCAGCCCCAGCGTGCGCTCCAGCAGCGCGATGGCCTGCATGTGCCGGTCCGCAGCGCCGAGCATTTTGGCAATATTCGCCGCGTCGCAGTTGGCGGCGCGGTTGGCCTCGTTGCGCGCCTGGCGGAGGATGCGCACGTTTTCCATCTCCAAAATGGCGGCGTTTGCGCCAATCAGCGAAAGAACGGACAAAATCGCCTCGCCGCCCTTGAGATAGACCACCCAGCTGCCTTTGCGCGCATTCACGCCGGCCCGCAGGGCATAAAACGCCTGAAGAAAGCGGGCGAGCGACTGCGCCGTGCGCTCGTCGGCGAGCACAAATTCCAGCAGATAGCCGCGCTCCGGGGCCATCAGCGTGCCGCAGCCCAGAAACGCCCCCCGCAAAAACGCGCCCCGGCAGCATTTCCTGAGCATGCAGTGCCGCGGGATGTTCCGCTCCAGCGGGGAGACGGAGCAGGCGCCCATCGCCCGGGCGGATTCCTGGCCGTCCAGCCGGATTTCAAAGGCGGTGCGCCCGCCCAGGCGGCTGGCGCGGACAATCCGGATGGCGGGAGAGGCGGAAAACTCCGCGCGCAGCAGCCGCACTGCCCGCCGGGCCACGCCGGGGTGTTCGGTGCGCAGCGTCAGGCACAGCCCTTCGCCGCCCACCAGCGTTACCGCGCCGCATGTCAGCAAAAGCCCCGTCAACTCCGCCAGACGGCAGCAGCGCCGCTGCGGCTGGCCGGTATCCTCGCGCGTCAGCGCGTCTTTGGTCTTGACGGCAAAGGATTTCATCATTGCCTCCAGGTTTCCTGTTCCAGCGCCAAATCCCTGTGCCGCACGTTCGCCGCATGGCCCGCGCCGCGGAGGCGCTCGCCCAGCGCCTCGGCGATGGCCACGGAGCGATGCGCGCCGCCGGTACAGCCTATCCCGATAATCAGGCGACGCTTGCCCTCCCGCTCGTAATGGGGCAAAAGAAACAAAAGCAGCTGCTCGGTCCTTTCCAGGAAATCCTGCGTAACCGGCGCGCCCAGCACATAGTCCCGAACGCCGCTTTGCAGGCCGGTTTGCAGGCGAATATCGTCCCTATAAAACGGATTGGGCAAAAAGCGCACGTCCCATATCAGGTCCGCGTCCCGCACCAGCCCGCGCTTGAAGCCGAAGGATACCAATTCCACGCCGATGCGCTGGGAGCCGGCGTCCCCGTCAAACAGCGCGGCCTGCAGCTGTTCCCGGAGCATGCGGGGCGACAGGCCGCTGGTGTCCAGAATCATGTCCGCTGTCTCGCGAAGCGGCTGCAGGCGCTCCCGCTCGCGCGCGATGGAACGCATCAAATCGCCTTCCGCCGCGTAGAGAGGATGTTCGCGCCGGGTCTCCTTAAACCGGTTCAGCAGCGTCTCGTCGTCCGCTTCCAGAAACAGCACCCGCACGTCCGTGCCCGTGCTGCGCGTGGCGGAAACGAGGTTCCAGAGCGCATGCGCGTCGAACAGGTCGCCGCTGCGGATATCCACGGCCATCACGATGGTGCGCGTTCCGGGCGAGGATTGCGTCCACAACTCCATAAAGCGCAGAATCATCGCAGGGGGCAGATTGTCCACATAGGGGCAGCCCATGTCCTCCAGATAGCGCAGCGACGTGGTCTTGCCCGCGCCGGACAGACCCGTCAGCAGGATGAATCGCATCCGAGTATCCGCACCTCCGCCTCCAGCATGATGCCGCTGTGCGCCAGCACGCGCCGCTGTACCAGCGCCATCAGCTCCAAAAAATCGCGCGCGGTGGCGCCGCCGGTATTGACCAGGAAGCCCGCGTGCAGGGGCGACACCTGCGCGCCGCCCACCGAAACGCCCTTGAGCCCGGCCTGCTCGATGAGCGCGCCGGCAAAGTGTCCTTCCGGGCGCTTGAAAAAACTGCCGGCGCTGGGCAGAGACAGGGGCTGCTTTTCCCGCCGCGCGCGCGCGCAGGCGCGCATGCTTTCGGCAATTTCGGCAGGGTCGCCCGGCTGCAGGCGCAGCGTAACCTCCGTCACCGTCAGGCCCTGCGCCATCATCGCGCTGCGCCGGTAGCCAAAGCCCAGGGCCGGCGCGCGCAGCGTGCACGCCCGGCCCTGCGCGTCCAGCGCCCGCACCTGCAGGACGAGCCGGGACATGTCCGTGCCGTAGGCCCCGGCGTTCATCCACGCCGCGCCGCCCACCGTGCCGGGAATGCCGCTGAGAGATTCCAGCCCGGAAAGGCCGTCGGCCTGCGCCTGCTGCGCAAGCCGCACCAGCGGACAGCCCGCCTGCACGACATAGCCGTCCCCCTCGCGCGCAAAAGACGACATGGCAGGGCCGATGGCGATGACCAGGCCGTCAAAGCCGCCGTCGCGCACCAGGAGGTTTGAGCCGTTGCCCAGGATAAGCACCTCTACGCCCTCGTTTCGGGCCGCCTGCAGCGCCTGAGCGACCTGCGCCTCGCACGCCGGTTCTACCAGCCAGCGCGCCGGCCCGCCGACCCGAAGCGTCGTGCGCCGCGCCAGGCTTTCCCCGCACAGCACGCGCATTCCCTGCGCCGCCAGCGCCCGTGACAGCGTCTCCGCCATGACACCGCTCCTTCGTCGATTATATTCTGTTTTATTATATCGCAATCCTGCATGGTTAGTCAAACGCGCCGCGCGGAATTTGGGCGCGCTTTTTCAGCGCGTCCAGCAGGGGCTGCGCGTCCGCATCCGGCCCCTGCGCGGTCTGCGTCACGGGCAGAAGGCCCAGCGCGCACAGCGCGTCCTGCGCCGCGTCGTCCAGCAGAAAGCGAAGAAAGCGCTGCGCGGCCTCTGCCCGCTCGCCCGTCTGCGCCGTCGCCGCGGCCATCAGCACGCAGTCCGTCTCCCCGCCCCACGGCTCGGCATGCCAGGACGCGGGCCCCTTGCCCGACGCCTGCAGCGCGGACAGCCGCCGCGCCAGACGCAAATCGCCCACGAGCGCGCCGGTCTTCTGCGCCACAAAATCCTGAAAGTCCTGTTCGCTCCGATACTGCGCCTGCGGCTCGCCGCCCAGGGCGTCGTTGACCAGGCGTACCGTTCCGCCCAGGCAGACCGGCACCGCCCACACCTCGCCGCGCCATACCCCCAGGCCGGCAAGCGCCGGCTGCAGCCCAAAGTCGCCGCAGAGCGGCACCAGCAGCGCCTGCGGCTCGGAGACGGCGCCGGGCGCGAAGAGCAGCAGGTCCGGCGCGACGACGCCTTCCCGCGCCCAGTCGTCCGGCTGCGCGCGCCGCAGAACAATCCGCACGTCCCCGGCGGAGCGCTCAAAGGCGCTGGACTGCGCGGCCAGCCATTGCAGCCCCGTGCCCGTCCAGTCCTCACAGACCCATACGCGCAGCACCGTCGCCCCGCGCGCTTCCTCTTCGCCGGCAGGCCGCATCCAGACAAGCGCGGAAGGAAGCGCCCAGAGAAGACAGACGGTTGCCAGCGCAGCCAGCAGCGTGCGAAGCCGAGCCATCCAAACGCGCATGCCCATCCCTCCCCGCTATGGGTATGGGAAAGCGTGCCGCGCGCATGACAGCCGGGCGGCAAAGCGCGGCGAAAAAGCCCGCGCGCCTGCGCGGCATGACGGATGAAGATGCTGTCCGTTCGGGCTTGCAGGGGTGGCGGCGGGACGTTGTCAGCCCGCCGTATTATGCTTTTCTGATGGGGTGTCGGAGGACCGTTCTCCATTTTTCGGGGGCAACCCTTCGCGCATCCGACAGATATATCTCATGGTGCCGTCTCGTCGGGCCCACGTCATCGGCATAGCCGTTTTGCGCCAGGTATTCGTTCACGATGGCAAGGGTGGCGGGCTCGTCGTCAAACGCGCCGCAGTGCATGATTTGGACGCATAGCCCTTCGTCCACCGTCAAAAACTCCGCGGACGAGCAATCCATCTTTTTCTTCCCGGAGGCCGTCTCCACGGCCCAGGCAACGTCCTGCTCCGTCACAAAGTCGGGCAGACGGAGGGCGGAAATCCAGCGCCAGGCTTCCTTGTGGGCATAGTCCATCCCGGCCGTGCCGTCCTGCCACCAGAACCCCTCCAGCGGCGGCACCACATAGGCATAGAAGCCCGCAATCCTGCGGCCGGCTTTTTCGCTCATTTTCAGCGTATAGGCCACGGCGTACAAAACGCCGATGGCCCGCTGGTAGGCGCCGCCCTCTTCGTTCGGGTCGCCGTGCCCCCGGACCGCGATATAATTCGCCCTCGGCACCGTGACGATTTGCGGCGTATTCCTGGGCAAATAGAATTCCTTGTACTCTTTTTTGAAATCAAAGGCCATCTGCGCGGCTCCTTCCCGATAAGCGAAGCGTCGACCGGCGCGCCCGGAAAGCCCCGACCCGGCCGACGCCGGCACCCCCCCCCCGCTGTTTTTCCGGGACGGGGCCGAACCCGCGGAAAAACGGGCCTGGCAGCCGGCGGTTTTTTTACTCTCCCAGCGCCGCGGCGTATTCGGCCAGCGTCGCCAGCTGCGCGCGCAGCGTGGACAGCTGCGAGTCGATGGCGTGCCCGGCCTGCAGGCTGGATTCGCAGCTGGAAACGGTGTCCAGCGTTGCGTCGACCTCGCTTTGCGGCACCAGCGCCCGGCCCGTGCCGAAGATGGCGGCGGTCATTTCGTTAAGCTGCGTCAGGCCGTAGAGATATTGACGCAGCTGCGCCAGCTGCTGCGTGGTGGTCGTGCCGCCGGTGCGGGACAGCTGGGTGGACAGGCCCTGCGCGCTTTCAATGTCGCTGCGCGCCTGCGCGATAAAGGTTTCGCGCACCGTCGCATCGAGCGAAGAACCCGCGCCGTGCACGATAAGCTGCACCAGATTGAGCAAAAACAGCACGACAACGGCCAGCACCAGCAAATCGCGGGTACGGCGGCTGATGCCGCGATCGTGCCTGCCGAACGGATACATCCTTTCACCTCCATGGCGCAATCAGTATACCATATTTCATACCGCAGCGCAAACCGGCCGTCTGCGGACATGATTGCCGTCCCGCCGTCATACCTTTACCCGAACGGAGGTGACGGGATTGGAGGCAAAGGAGCAGACGGCGCCGTTCGATCTGTACCGGGATATCGCGGACCGCACGGGCGGAGACATCTACATCGGCGTGGTCGGCCCGGTGCGAACCGGCAAATCCACGTTTATCGCGCGCTTTATGGAGCAGATGGTTCTGCCCCTGCAAAACGACGCGCACAAGCGCGCCCGCACGGTGGACGCGCTGCCGGTGAGCGGGTCGGGCCGCACCATCATGACCACGCAGCCCAAGTTTGTGCCGGACGAGGCGGCGGAGGTGTCCGTGGGGGACTCGCAGGCACGCGTGCGGCTGGTGGACTGCGTGGGCTATCTGGTCAAGGGCGTGCTGGGCACGCAGGAAAACGATGTCCCGCGCATGGTGCATACCCCCTGGTTTGACGAGGACATCCCCTTTGAGGACGCCGCGGAAATCGGCACCCGCAAGGTCATTGCGGACCATTCGACCCTGGGGCTGGTGGTCACGACGGACGGCACCATTACCGATATCCCCCGCACGGCGTATGTCGAAGCGGAGGAGCGCGTCGTGCGGGAGCTGGCCCAGCTCGGCAAGCCCTATGCGGTGCTGTTGAACAGCGCGGCGCCGAAAAGCGCCGAGACGCAGCGGCTTCGCGATGCGCTGGAGGCCAAATACGACGCCCCGGTCATCGCCATGGACGCCAAAGCCATGGAGCCGCAGGACATCCAGGGGCTCCTGCAGCAGCTGCTGCTGGCGTTTCCGCTGCGGGAAGCGCGCATTGCGCTGGCGGACTGGGTGCAGGCCCTCGACGACGACCATTGGCTGCTCGCTTCGCTGTTTGAGCACATGCGCGCGGCGGGCAGCCGTCCGCTGCGCATGCGGGACAGCGCCGTGTTTGCGCAGGCGTTTGCCGACTGCGAGTACGCCGAAACGCTGCAGCCGGCCGCGTCGTCGCTGTCCGAGGGCGTGCTCGGGCTGGAGCTGCCGCTGAAGGAAGGGCTGTTCAACCGCATTCTCGGCGAGGAGTGCGGCACGGAAATCCACGGTGACGCGCACCTGTTGACGCTCCTGAAGGAGCTGGTGGCGGCCAAGACCGAGTATGACCGGGTGGCCGACGCGCTGGAATCGGTGCGCCAGACGGGCTATGGGCTGGTGACGCCCGCGCTGTCGGACCTGACGCTCCAGGACCCGGAAATCGTCCGGCAGGGCAACCGGTTCGGCGTGCGGCTGAAGGCCAGCGCTTCGTCGCTGCATTTGATTAAAACCGACATCACCACCGAGGTGACGCCCGTGGTGGGCACCGAGCAGCAGAGCGAGGAATTTGTCCGGTACCTGCTGGCGGAGTTTGAAAACGACCCGCAGAAAATATGGAACACGAATTTCTTCGGCAAATCCCTGCACGAGATGGTGCGCGAGGGGCTGAACAACAAGCTTTCGCAGATGCCGGGCGACACCCAGGAAAAGGTGCAGGAGATGCTGACGAAAATTGTCAACGAGGGCGGCGGCGGGATGATATGCATCTTGCTGTAATCCGGATGCGCCCCGTGCGTTGACCAGGCGCGTCCCCGCGCGCGGCGCGGCCGGCAGGCGCGCAGACCCGGCCTGCGGGCGAAACCTCCGCCTTTTCCTTTTCCCGCGGAATCCGACGGCCTGCGCCGGGACGCTGACGGACGCGCCCGGCGCAGGCCAAATCGTTTGGGCGTCCCGGCAGGGGGCGCCTTTGGCAATCCGGCGGCCCGAGAGAAGGGGGCGAGGACATTGTATGTTTATTCGCAAATTTGTCGGGAAACCAATGCGAAGCCTTGACAAGCGGCAGGGCGTGTGTTATTTTGTCCATAGCGGATATATCGCTTTTGTGGATACGCGAGGCTTTTTGTTAATTTGTTGTGGATAGAAGAGGAAACAGAAAAAATTTCCCAAAAGGGCCGTCGTTTGGTAAAAATATTTCAGAACGCTCCGAAAAACGCATCGCGCCGCAAGGCGCCGCGCATGGGGCGGGGAAGGGGAAGGAGCCTGCGGCGTTTGCCCGTGGTTTGCCGGAAAGCGGCGGAGGGCGCGGCAGGCTTGTCTGGTAATACGCGCATAAACATACTGGAACGGAAGCCGGCAGCGCCGGCGCCCGAAAATACGGACAGAAAACAGGGAGGAAAGGGAACATGCGGATTCGAGCCATGGAGCGCGCCGATTGGCCCGGCGTGGCGGCGCTGTGGAACGCTTCGGTGGAGGCGGGCGAGGTGGTCTACAAACCCCTGACGGAGGCCTACTTCCGAAAGAAATTCCTCGAGGACGCCAATTACTGGCCGGAGCTTTCCCTGGTGGCCGAGGAAGAAGGGAAAATCATCGGCTTTCTCAACGGCGTCATGAAACGGGTTTTCCTGCCCAAACAGAACCATCAGAACACGCCCGGCTACATCACCTGCTTTTTTGTGGACGCCGGCCATCGCCGCCGGGGCGTGGGACGCGCGCTGGTGAACGAGCTGGAAAAGCGCATGCGGGAGGCGGGCAAGAGCAAAATTGCCTGCCATGGGGACAATCCCATCAACCTGGACTGGGTGGTGCCGGGGACGCCGGGACACGACCACAACAACGCGCCGGGCATGGACGAGGAATGCGCGGGCTATGCGTTTTTGCAGGCGCTGGGCTACACGCCCCGCTTTCACGAGGTGGCCATGTACCTGAACCTGAAGGATTACCGCGTCCCGGACGATTTTGCCGTGAAGCGGCAGCGCCTGGCGGACGAGGGCATCTACACCGGCCGCTATGACCTTTCCTGGCACTATGAGTACAACGGCATCTTTGACCGCGTGGGCAGCGAATACTGGCGCAAGGTATTCCAGGACGAGATTGCCTCCGACCATCCGCGGCCCATCCTGGTGGCCGCCTGCAACGGCGCGATCTGCGGCTTTACCGGCCCCGTGGACAAGCAGCCGAGCGGCCGCGGCTGGTTCAGCGGCATCTGCACGGACCCGCTGTTCGAGAAAAAAGGCATTGCCAGCGTGCTGTTCAACCTGCTCATGCAGGAGTTTATCGCCGAAGGCGCCGCGTTTTCCACGCTCTTTACCGGCCGCGAGGCCCACGCCCGCAGGGTGTACGAGCGGGCGGGGCTGCGCGTGGTACGGGGCTTTGCCATCATGGACAAGCCGCTGGCCTGACCGGCCGGATGCCCTGCAAGCGTATTCTCCCGCCGGGCGCGGCGGAAAAATAAAATAAGGAAGGTGTTACCCGATGAAAAAGACCTGGATGCGCCTGTTGACGACGATGCTTGCGACGGTGCTGCTCCTGTCCGTGGGCGCTGCCGCCTGGGCGGAAGAGCCCGTCACGTTTGACTCGGAGAACCTGACCTGGAAGCAGAACAAGGAACCGGTCACCTTCTCCCTGTTCTTCAATATGAACTGGTCGCCGGTGGACGTGTGGGGCACGGACGCCGTCTCCCAGCAGGTGACGGCGGACACCGGCGTGTCCTTCGACGTCATCATGGCCCAGGACAACAACCACCTGGCCAACATCATCTCCACCGGCGATTATCCCGACGCCGTCTTCGTCTACGGCACCTCGAACCTGCAAATGATGGAAGATCCGGACATTTCCTATGCCTGGAACGACCTGATTGACCAGTATGCGCCGGAAATGTGGGACCTCATTGATCCCAGCGATATCGCGCTGGCGACCAAGGAGGACGGCAACTTCTATACCCTCTACACCCACGTGCGCAACCAGGAATACTGGGACGACGACACCCAGGGCGTCAGCTACGGCGAGAATGTTCTCGCGTTTAACAGCGCCATGATGGAGGAGCTCGGCAATCCGGAGATTAACAGCACGGAGGATTTCTACAACGTGCTCGCCCAGGCCAAGGAAAAATGGCCCGATTGCATCCCGTACCTCCAGCCCAAGGATAACGGCAATTACCTTGCCTTCACCTTCGGCATGAACGGCGCCGGCTTTGCGCAGGGGGATACCACCGTCGAAGACGGCCAGGCCATACACTACCTCTACGACCGCGAGGCGGTGGAGAACTACCTGAAGTTCATGAACGAGCTTCAGCTGGCGGGCCTGGTTTCCCAGGAAGGCCTGACGTACGACTTTGACCAGGAAAAGGCGGCCATTCTGGGCGGCAACGTGTTCTGCTTTGCCTCGCAGGCCTACGACGTGGACCAGATCAACACGGCCCTGGCCGATATAGAAGGCGACGGCCGCTACTACACCGCCATTGACCACCACCTGACCGTTGACGGCGAGCTGCGCGTGAACATGATTAACGGCGTGGCCGGCTTTGCGGGCTTCTATATTACCAAGTCCTGCGAGGACCCGGGCCGCCTCATCGCGCTGATGGAGTACATGCGCTCCCCGTATGCCGACCGTCTCACCCAGTGGGGCGTGGAAGGCGTGCATTACGAGATGGTGGACGGCTACCCGGTGCAGGATCCCGACATCAGCTGGAAAGAGCGCGGCGATAACATCTGGTACTTCCAGGCGACCTTCGCCGTAGAGAACGCCAAGGCCATGGGCACGGCCATCACCAACCCGCTCTCCCAGGTGGCGGATTTGGTGCTCAAGTACAAGCAGTACTGGAGCAACGATACGGCCCTGACCATGATTGACCCCGCGCCGACCGGCAGCGAAGAGGCCGACATCAAGGCCAGCATCGACGCCATGCGCGAGGCCGCCATGATGGAATGCATCATGGCCGACAGCGCCGAGGCGTGCCAGGCCCGCATCGACGCCCTGTATGAGACGCTGGAGGGCATCGGCATCCAGCAGTACAACGAGTACGTCAACACGCAGTATCAGCAGAACCTGCAAATCGTCGCCGAAACCGCGGCGAAGCAGGCGGAATAACCCCCTTTGGGCCGCGTGCAGGCGCGGCCCGTTCTTCCGTCCCCGCAGGGAGCGACTTCCTGCGGGGCATGCCTATTGCGGCCTTCCGGGCGCGCTGCGCCGCGCCGGGGCGGGGTGGAGGCCGCGCAGCCAGCGATGCCCGCCCGGAAAGGAAAGACATCCATGGCACAAAATCCGTTGACCGTCCCCCGCGGGGAACGGTGGGCCAAAGGATACCGGCGATTCCGCGCCCAGGGCGTTTTGCAGGCGTTTGCCATCGCCGGTTTCGTATATCTGCTGATTTTCTGCTACACGCCGATGCTGGGCCTGGGCATCGCCTTTCGCAACTACCAGCCGAAGATGGGAATAGCGGGGTTCTTTACGGCGGAATGGGTGGGCCTGAAGCATTTTAAGGCGTTCTTTGGGGATTATCAGTTCGCCGACATTATGACCAACACCGTGGTGCTCAGCCTGCTGAAGCTGGTGTTTTCATTTCCGATTCCCATTATCTTTGCGCTGGCCCTCAACGAAATGCAGCACCCGAAGATAAAGCGCGTCGTTCAGACCGTCAGCTATCTGCCGCATTTTATCTCCTGGGTCATCGTCTACGGCCTGCTGTTTACGCTGTTTAATACCTCCAGCGGCATGGTGAACAACCTCCTGGCTGACCTGGGCTTTGAAAAGGTCGAAATCCTCACCGGCAAGGAGTATTACTGGACGCTGGCCATCCTGTCGGATATCTGGAAAGAGATGGGCTGGTGGTCCATCATCTTCCTGGCGGCCATTTCCGGCGTGGACCCCAGCCAGTATGAATCCGCCAAGGTGGACGGCGCGACGCGCCTGCAGAGCATCTGGCATATTACGCTGCCCAACATCCGCAGCACCATCATGGTCATGCTGATTCTGGCCATAGGCTCGCTCCTTTCGGGCGGCATGGGCGGCTCCAACTTCGACCAGTCGTATCTGCTGGGCAATTCCATCAACTATTCCAAGTCCGTCACGCTGCCGTACTATGTATACCAGGTGGGCCTGTCCCAGCTGCGCTATTCCTACGCCGCGGCCGCGGGCCTGTTCCAGTCGGTCATCTCGCTGCTGCTGGTGCTGGGGAGCAATTACGCCAGCAAGAAGCTGACCGGCACGGGATTCTTTTAGAAGGGAGGGGTCATTCATGCACAAAGCCGTCCAGGCGCCGAAAAACAAAATCCGCCGCACCGGAGAGGACCGGGCCATCAGCGTGTTTATCTTTGTGGTCATGACCTTTGTCTTCTTCGTGACGGCGTATCCGTTCTGGTATTCCCTGGTGCTGTCCTTCAGCGAGGGCAATGACGCGCTGCGCGGGGGCATTTACCTGTGGCCGCGCACGTTTACGCTTGCCAACTACAACGCCGTGTTCGGCATCAGCTATATTCCCACGGCGTTTCTGGTGTCCGTGGCGCGCACCGTGCTGGGCACGGTGGTGGCGGTGCTCTTTACCGGCGTGTTCGCCTACGCGCTCTCGCACAGCAAGCTGATGTTCCGCAATTTCTACATGACCGCCATGCTGATTACCATGTATTTCAGCGGCGGCCTGATTCCCTTTTACGCGCTGCTGCGCGCGCTGGGCCTGATGAACACCTTCTGGGTGTATATCGTGCCGAATCTGTTTTCCTCGTTCAACGCGGTGATGATGATCAATTTCTTCCGGGAAATTCCGGATTCCCTGGAGGAGGCGGCCCATATCGACGGCGCCAACGATTTGACCATCTTCTTCCGCATTATCCTGCCCTGCTCCAAACCGCTGCTGGCGACCATGGCGCTGTATTCGGGCGTATGGCACTGGAACGCCTGGACCGACACGGCGTTTTACGTCTCGGACCCCAGCCTGCGCACGCTCAGCTACGTGCTGATTAACCTCATCAAGCAGACGGAGTCCGCCGCGCAGACCCTGGTGGGCCGCGTGAACGTCAGCACCCAGTCCTACAATTCCATGACCCTGCGGCCGGCAGCCATGATTGTCTGTATTCTGCCGATTGTCATGGTCTATCCGTTCCTGCAGAAGTATTTCGTCAAGGGCATTATGCTCGGCTCCGTCAAGGAGTGACACAAGGAGGTAGTATGAGCAAAACCATTATGGCCGTGGGCGCGCACACGGGAGACGCGCAGCTTACATGCGGTATGCTGCTGGCCAAGCACAGCATGCTGGGGGACAAAATCATCACAGTGGACTTGACCGCCGGGGAGCGCGGCGCGCCGCAGGGCGTGCCCATCGCGGAGTTTCGCGAGCGCAACGTGGCCTCCGCCCGGGAGTTCGCCGCCATGCTCGGCGGAGAGAGCATCGTTTTCGACGTGCCGGACGGCGAGCTGTACGCAGGCAAGGACATCGAACTGCAGCTGGCGGACCTGATGCGGGAGCGGCAGGTGGACGCGGTGCTGTACCATTGGAAAAACAGCCTGCACAAGGACCATGTGGCCGCCCACAGGATTACGGAAAACGCCATCTTCTTTGCGTCCCTGGCCACCATGGAACGCGCCTGCCCGCCCGCGCCCATCCGCGCCATGCTCTGCGCGGAAAACTGGGAGGATGCGGAAGGGTTCGCGCCCTATCACTATTTTGATGTGACCGAGGCGTTCCCGCTGTGGAAGGAAGCCATCAAGAAGCTCTGGCTGGCGGAACACTCCACGTCCTTTGCCTATCTGCGCTATTATGAGGCGCTGAGCGTCTGCCGGGGCGCGTTTATCCGCAAGGAGCACGCCACCGCCTTTTCGGACACCAGCAGCGCGCGGCGCGTGGTGCGGGAAAGCCTGTAAGCCGCCGGGCGCCTGCCCGGGCCGTGAAACCCGGCGCCTTTCGGCGGGTTCGGAAGCCTTGCGCAGCAAGGTTCAGCATATCACACTTCTGCGGGGATGCAGGAAGGGGCGGCAAGCCCCTTCCTATCACATCCGCAGCGGCGGACCGTCGAAAAACCCCATTGGGAGGCTTGGAGGGCCGAAGCCCTCCAAATACAATCCGAACCCGGCGA
>NHCFR05603__coassemble_626_pt1 | contig 22541 bp, 18 predicted proteins | sample NHCFR05603__metabat2_high_PE_044 | metagenome-assembled genome bin NHCFR05603
ACCAAAGAGAATACGCCCGCCCCGCCCCCGCCGCCCGAAGGCCGGGAGACAAAAAAAGGGGCCGCCGCAAAACCGGGACGCTCTGCCGTCTGTCCGGGCGGCGCAGCGGGATTCGCACCGGCATGCGGGACGTTGAAACACCGCGGAGGCTTCGGCCGCACGGATGCATACGGAGCGGCGGAGGCCTGCGCTGTCCGGAGGCTGATGTTCGGGAGAAAAACGCAAATCAGGAATATCATATCAATATTATACAAAATATGGAGAGAATTTTGTACGGTTTGGGGAGGGAAAAATGCATGCCGGATGCTTGCCCATTCATTCGGCATCGTGTACAATGTTATATGGCAGTGTTTGCCCTGATTGACCGCTGTAAGGAGGCGCCATCATGCCCCGCAAAACACGTCCTTTGGAGATGATTCTCCGAGACCCCTGGCTTGCTCCGCACGAAGCGGATATTCGATACCGTCTCGCCCGTCACGCCGCCATGCGCCGTCGCCTGTTGCCCGGCGGAGGCAGGCTCCGTGATTTCGCAAACGGGCATCTGTATTACGGCATTCATCGCACGCCGCAGGGCTGGGTGTACCGCGAATGGGCGCCCGCCGCCAAGGCGCTGCATTTCACCGGCGACTTCAACGGCTGGGACCGCTCCTCCCACCCGATGACCCGCAAGGACGATCATACGTGGGAGATTGTCCTGCCCGGCATCCGCTCCCTTTCGCACGGCCAGCGCGTGCTGGTGCAGGTCACCGGCGCGGACGGCTCCGTGCGCGACCGGATTCCGCTGTATATTCGCCGCGCGGTGCAGATGAAGGACAGCAACTCGTTCGTAGGCCAGATATGGCAGCCGGAAACGCCGTTTAAGTGGACGGACGCCATGTTCAGCCCGGTGCGGGCAAAACCGCCCTTCATCTATGAAGCGCATGTGGGCATGGCCCGTGAGGAGGGCGGAATCGGCACCTATAAGGAATTTACGCGCGACATGCTCCCGCGCATCCGGAAGGCCGGATACAACGCCATTCAGCTGATGGGCGTCATGGAGCATCCATATTATGCATCCTTCGGATATCAGGTCAGCAATTTCTTCGCCGCCAGCTCCTGGTACGGCGAGCCGGAGGACCTCAAAGAGCTCATCAACACGGCGCACGCCATGGATATCGCCGTGCTGCTGGACCTGGTGCATTCGCATGCCAGCGGCAATTACGCCGAGGGCATCGCGGACTTCGACGGCACGCCCACGCAGTTTTTCCATGTCGGCACGCGGGGATACCATTCCGCCTGGGGCAGCCGGGTCTTCGACTACGACCGTCCGCATGTGCTGCATTTCCTGCTGTCCAACATCAAGTTCTGGATGACGGAGTACCATTTTGACGGCTTCCGCTTCGACGGCGTAACGTCCATGCTCTATCAGGACCATGGCCTGGGCCGCGCGTTTACCAGCTACAAGCAGTATTTTGACGACAACATCGACTTGGGCGCGGCGGTGTATCTGATGCTGGCCAATGAGCTGACGCACAGCCTCAAGCACAACGCCCTGACCGTTGCCGAGGATGTCAGCGGCATGCCGGGCCTGTGCCTCCCGGTGCGCGAAGGCGGGTTTGGCTTCAGCTACCGTCTGGGCATGGGCGTGCCCGATTTCTGGATTCAGACGCTGGAAGTGCGGGATGAGGACTGGGATATGCACCGCATGTGGCATGAGCTGACGACCCGCCGTCCCGCCGAGCCCGTCATCGGATACAGCGAGTGCCACGACCAGGCGCTGGTGGGGGACAAAACGCTCATTTTCCGCCTGGCGGACGCCGCCATGTACACGGACATGGACAAGGCGACGCACACGCCCGTTATCGACCGCGCCATCGCGCTGATTAAGCTCATCCGCTTTGTCACGCTGTCGCTGGCGGGCGAGGGATATCTGAACTTCATGGGCAATGAATTCGGCCATCCGGAATGGATTGATTTCCCGCGCGAGGGCAACGGCTGGAGCTATCACTATGCGCGCCGCCAGTGGTCCCTGCAGGAAAACGGGTATCTGAAATACCAGTGGCTGTCGGATTTTGACCGCGCGATGATTGAACTGGCCAAGGAGCATAACCTGCTGGAAGCAAACGACCTGCAGAGCCTGTGGACGGACCAGGAAAAGAAGATTCTCTGCTTCCGCAAGGGCGGGCTGGTGTTCCTGTTCAACTTCCATCCGACGCAGTCGCAGACGGATTTCTTCGTGCCCATGCGCGGCCATGGAAAGTGGCGCGTCATCTTCTCCACGGACGAGACGCGTTTCGGCGGCGAGGCGCGTATCGACGAGCAGTACGTCTATCAGACCAGGCCGGACGAGCGCCTGGGAGAAGGCTTCAGCATTTATTCACCCTGCCGCACCGCGCTGGTGCTCGCGCAGCTGGAAGAAGCGTGACCCGCCGGCAAAAGCCGCAGGGGCTGGGCGCGCACGGCGTGCCGGCCGCCTCGGCGCCGGCTTCCCGACAGGGCCCGCAGCGCAACGCGGGCTGCCCGGTTTTCGTTTCCGGACAGCCCGCGTTTTCCTGTGTCATGCCTGACGGCGCAGCGGGAATCGCCGGCCCTCAGCCTTCCGCCTCCTCGCGCTCCGCGGCGACAATCGCCATTGCGCATTCCAGCCGCTTGCGCTCCATCTGGCATTCCAAATCATAGGGCCTGGAAATATCCCCGTTTTTCGCATGCGCGTTGGCGGCGCATCCGCCGCTGCAGTAAAAGCGCGCCCAGCACTGCGAGCAGGCTTCCTTGGCAAGGACGTGATTGGCGGCAAAGCGCTGCTGGAGGCGCTCGTCAAACGTTCCGTCCATCACGCTGCCCATCCGGAACCCCTCGCGCCCGACGAACTGATGGCAGGGATAAATGTCGCCCTGCGGCGTAACGGCCACATATTCGTTGCCCGCGCCACAGCCGGTCAGCCGCTTGCGCAGGCAGGGACCGTTGGCCAGGTCAATCATAAAATGAAAGAAATTGAACCATTTGCCCTCGCGGCGGCGGCGCAGATAGGCCGCGGCCAGGCGCTCATAGGTATCCAGAATGACCGGGAGGTCCTCCTCGCGCAGCGCGTAGTCGCACGAGGCGTCGGCCACCACGGGCTCGACGGAAATCTGCTCGAAGCCCGCATCCGCCAGCGCCAGCACGTCGCGGTCAAAGTCCAGGTTATGGCGCGTGAACGTCCCGCGCACATAATAGCGATCCTGACCGCGCGCATTGGCGAGCTTCAGCGCCCGCGGAAACGCCAGGTGGTATGAGCCCTGGCCGTTGGGTGTGGGGCGCATGCGGTCGTGCACCTCGGGCCGGCCGTCCAGGGAAAGGACGACATTGTCCATCTCGCGGTTGAGAAAACCGATGACCTCGTCCGTCAGGCCCAGCGCGTTGGTCGTCAGCGTGAACTTGAATCGTTTGTGGTGCGCCGCCTCCAGGGAACGGCCATAGGCGACGATTTCACGGACGGCGTCAAAGTTCATCAGCGGCTCGCCGCCAAAGAAATCGACTTCCAGGGAATGGCGTCCGCCGCTTTTGCGCACCAGCCAGTCCAGCGCCGCCTTGCCCACGGCGGGGGACATCAGGCTTCTGTCGCGGTCGTGATAGTCGCCCTGGGAGGCAGTAACGGCAGCGGAGGTTGCAATCATGGGCGGCGTGCAGGCACATGGCCTTGACCACGCCGGGCGGCGAGGGCTCCAGGTCGTACCGGTCGTCCGCGCCGAGCTGCCCCTGCGCGGCCAGCTCGGAAAGCTCGTCCAGCACCTCTTCGACCTCCTCCCTGGGGAAAGAGGCGCAAAGAAGCGCCCCCAACGCCTCGCGCGGGAGCGTTTCCCATTGTTTGACCGCCTCGTAGGCCAAATCGTCCAGCGCGTGCACCGCGCCGCTGCCTACGTCCAATGCCATCCGCCGCCCACAGGCGGTGAACGCGTGAATCATGCCTTTTCGCTCTTGCGCGCGCAGGCCTGGTTCGCCACGGTGCAGCTGGTCTTGCAGGCCGACTGGCAGCTCGCTTGGCACTCGCCGCAGCCGCCGTGATGCAGGCTTTCACGCAGGCAGGATTTCTGTATGGTCTTGATATGCTTCATGACGGTTTCCTCCGTATTCTAAAATGCGTATACAGTATACACGCTTTTGCCCCGCCGCGCAATCCTTATTTTGCGCGCATGCCCGAAAGGAGCATTCCGCACAGCCCGCCGGCCGCCACGCCCATTGCCAGGTCCGCAAGATACGCCGAGGAGGACAGGGTCAGCCCGCTTAAGAACGCATAGCCGATAATCCCCAGCATCATATACGTCAGTCCCAGCAGCGCGCCCTTGAGCGTGCCGCCAGTCCCGCCGCGCCCGACGCATACCCATACGCCCAGGAAAATGGACGCCAGCTTGAGCGCCTGGTTCATCACGGAAATGACGGCGTCCGACGGGCTGAGCCACGAGATGAACAGCGCGAACACCACCACGCCCAATACCGTCGCCGCCGCCGAAGTCAAAAGCCCGCGCAGAAGGCGCATCACCGTGCCGGACGGCGCGGAGCGCTTCGTTCCGCGGCGTATCGAGGTAACCGCTTCCTTCGCCACAAAATCCCCCCTTGTCCGCGTCCTGTTGCATGGTATGCCGGGCATGGCGGCGCTATGCCTTCGGAAAGTTTTATGCGCGGGAGCGACAAACCGAAAAAAATGTGCTATACTACCTGCATAGATAAAATGAGGTGGTCAATTTTGATACGGGAGTTTCTGCGCAGGCACGGTTGGGCATATGCGCTGGGCGCCGTACTGCTGGTGGCATGCATTTACATGCAGACGCTTTCTCCCCTGGTGCTGGGGGAGGCCATCGACGCGCTGGGCGCGCCGGACATTGACGCCCAATATGTGGGACGCTGCGCCCTGCAGCTGGTCGGCATCGCCGTGGCGGTTTTTCTGCTTCGGTTTGCGTGGCGCTTTTGCATTATCGGCGGCTCCCGCTATGCGGAGCGGATGCTGCGCCGCGCGCTGTGCGTCAAATTCCAGTCCATGCCCGTGGGCTTTTATCACAAGCGCCGCAGCGGCGATTTGCTGGCCTATGCCATCAACGACATCGGCGCGGTGCGCATGACGTTGGGCCCCGGTCTGGCGCAGATGCTCACCAGCATTTCGACGGCCGTGTTTTCCTTCCTTTCGATGTCCGGCTCGGTGCACATGGGGCTGACGCTGGCGGCGCTGGCGCCCGTCCCGTTTGCGGCCGCGGCCATCCTGCGCATCGGCGCGCTGGTGCGCGAGCGCTTCCGCCGGGTGCAGCAGCAGTTCGCGCTGCTGTCCGGCCATGTCAACGAAAACATCATGGGCATGCGCGTGATTAAGACGTTTGTGCAGGAGGAGGCGCAGGAGAAGCTCTACGACGGCGAGAGCGAGGAAATGATGCGCCTGAACGTCAACCTGGTGCGGGCGTCCGCCTCCATGAGCCCCATCACGCAGGGAATTTTCGGCCTTTCGTTTCTTATCAGCATCGCCTATGGCGGCACGCTGGTCAGCCAGGGCGAAATCTCCCTGGGCGACTTTGCCACCTTCAACGCCTATCTGCTGATGATTATGCAGCCCATCGTCGCCCTGGGCCGCATCGTCAACATCCTCCAGCGCGGCCAGGCCTCCGTCAAACGCCTGCGCGAGATTTTTTCTCAGCCGGGCATTCCGCCGGAAGAGATGGTCGAGGACGCTTCCGTGCAGCCCGCCTCCATTCGCGCGGAGCATCTGACGTTCCGCTACCCGGACAGCGCGCAGGACGCGCTGCACGACGTCAGCTTTACCCTCCGGCCCGGCCAGACGCTGGGCGTGGTCGGCCCCACGGGCTGCGGAAAAAGCACGCTGCTGAACCTGATTATGAAGTTTTATACCACGCCGGAGGGCATGCTGTTCGTGGGCGGGCGGGACATCCGCCAGACGCCCGCGCTGGCCATTCGCGAAAAGACGGGCTATGTGCCGCAGGAAGGCTTTCTGTTCTCCGGAACGCTCTGGGAGAACATTGCCTTTTACCAGCAGGGCGCGGGGGACGAGGAGGTTCACAGGGCCGCGGAGACGGCCGGCCTGACGGTGGACCTGGAACAGCTTCCCAACGGGCTGGAGACGATGGTCGGCGAACGCGGCGCGCATGTCTCCGGCGGGCAGCGCCAGCGCACCGCGCTGGCGCGCGCGCTGATTCGCAACCCCGAGCTGCTGCTGCTGGACGACACGCTTTCCGCCGTGGACAATCATACGCAGGCCGTGGTGCTGGGCAACCTGGAAAAGCTGCGCGGAACGCGCAGCGCCATCATCGTGGCGCATAAGCTCAGCGCCGTGCAGCACGCCGACGAAATCCTCTATATGGAGCGGGGATGCGTTAAGGAGCGCGGAACGCACGAGGAACTGCTGGCGTTGGACGGCGCATACGCCGCGCTGTGGGCGCAGCAGCAGGGAGAGGAGGGTGTGGCATGAAGCGCTTGATTCGTCAGCTCCGGCCGCACATGGCCGCCTTTCTGGTCTGCATGCTCTGCGTGGTGCTGGCCAACCTCTCCGAGATTGCCAAGCCCGCGGTGCTGGCCTATGCCATTGATACCTTCCTGACCGGAGGCGCCGTGCAAAGCGGCCTGTATTCGCTCTTTGGCGTAGGCGTCGTCTATTTTCTGGTGGCGGCGATGGGCGCGCTGTGCGCGTACTGGCAGGCGCTGCTGGTGGCAAAAATCTGCCAGCGCGTGCTGCACACCATCCGAAGCGACGTGTTCCATCATATTCAGCATATGCCGCTGGAGGCGCTGGACCGGTTCGGCACGGGCCGCCTGATTACGCGCGCCACCAACGACGTGGAGACGCTGTCGGAGTTTTATTCGGACGTGCTGGTCAATCTCCTGCGCGACATCGTTTTGCTGCTGGGTATCATGAGCGCCATGCTGATGATGGACTGGCGTCTGGCGCTGGTATCCTTCTCGGTGCTGCCGCTGGTCGTTCTCATTACGCTGCTGGTTCGCCGCCGGCTGCGCAGGAACTTTGTGCTGATGAAGCGGCTGATTGGCCAGATCAACGCCTTTTTTGCCGAAAACCTGGCCGGCATGCGCATCGTGCAGGCGTTTAACCGCCAGAAGGAAAAGCTGCGCGAGTTTGACGCGGTCAACGACGATTACCACCGCACCACCATCGTGCAGATTACCATGCACAGCTTCCTGCGCCCGGCCATGGAGATTGTCAACGCCCTGGCGATAGCGCTGCTGGTCTGGTACGGCTGCAACCGGATTCTGGCCCTGGAGACCACGGGCGTGGGCGCGGCGCTGGAAATCGGCGTGCTGTATGCGTTTACGGACTACATCAAGCGCTTCTTCGAACCCATCAACGACCTGGCGGAAAAGTACAACACCGTGCAAAGCGCGCTGGTTTCCGCAGAGCGCATTGATACGCTGCTGTCCGACCCCGCGCAGGAAACCCTGGAGGACGGGACGCATGGCGGCAAGGTTCGCGGCGAAATCGAGTTTGACCATGTCTGGTTTGCATACGAGGGCGAAGACTGGGTGCTGCGCGACGTGAGCTTCCGCGTGCGGCAGGGCGAAAAGGTGGCGTTTGTCGGCGCGACGGGCGCGGGCAAAAGCACGATTATCCAGCTCATCTCCCGCCTGTATATTCCGCAGCGGGGCCGGATTCTGGTGGACGGCATTCCGCTGAGCGAATGGCGCCTGTCAGACCTGCGGCGCGGGATTTCCGTGGTGCTCCAGGACGTGTTCCTCTTTGCCGGCACCATCGCCGACAACGTGCGCATCGCCGAACCCATGGAGGACGCGAAGGTCCGGGAGGCGCTGCATATCTCGCTGGCGGACGAATTCGTGGACCGTCTCCCGCACGGCGCGGCCACCGAGTTGGGCGAGCGCGGCGGCACGCTCTCCCAGGGCGAGCGGCAGCTGCTCTCGTTTGCGCGCTCCGTGGCGCACAACCCGGCCATCCTGGTGCTTGACGAGGCGACGGCCAGCATCGATACGCAGACCGAACGGCGCATACAGCGCTCCATCCTGCGCATTTCGCAAAACCGTACCGCGATTTTTATCGCCCATCGCCTGAGCACCATCACCCATTGCGACATGATTTACGTCATCGCCTCGGGCCGGATTATCGAGCAGGGAACGCACCGCGAGCTGCTGGCCATGAACGGAGCGTACGCCGCGCTGGTGCGCGAAAAGAGCGCGTGACATGCCCGGCAAACCCCCCTGTTTTTCAAATGCCAATGACATTTGGCGCCGTCTATGGTATACTATGTCGTATTCACGGGGGAAGGATGGATTTGCATGCTTGGCAATTTTTTTAATTCGTTTTATTACGGAAAGGCCGGGAAGGGGGACTATAACCCCGAAAACCTGCCCGCCAATCGCAGACAGCTCTTCTTTGAGATGCTGCGCGTTCGCTGGAGCGCGCTGGTGCGGCTGAACCTGCTGTACCTGCTGTTTCTGCTGCCGGCCCTGATTTGGACGGGCTGGAGCTATCTGGCGCTGACGAGCGCCGTGCTGGGCCCCGACGTGGCCGTCGTGGATTCGGCGGAGCCCGGCGCCGTGCAGGAGAGCGCCGCCGCCGGGGAAGCCGTGGCGGCGGACGCCGTCGCGCAGAGCAACGCGGTGCGCTCGACCATCATCCTGTGGCTGGCCATTCTCTGCCCGTGCATCGCCATTACCGGGCCGTTTACCGCGGGCGTCAGCTATGTAACGCGAAACTGGGCCCGCGACCAGCACAGCTTCATGCTCAGCGATTTTAAGGACGCCGTCAAGGAAAACTGGAAGCAGGCGCTGGGCGTATCGTGCATTACCGGCGTTCTGCCGCTGCTGGTGTACATCAGCTATTCGTTCTACGGCGAAATGGCCGCCACGCGCGGGGTCTTTTTCATCATCCCGCAGATGCTTATCGTGATTCTGGGCCTGATTTGGCTCCTTTCGCTGCAGCTGGTGTACACGCTGATGGTGACCTACCGGCTTTCCTTCCGCCATCTGATTCGCAACGCGATTGTCCTTTCCGTGGGCAAGCTGCCGCTGTCGCTGGGCATCCGCCTGCTTTCCTGGGTGTTTCCGGCGCTGTGCCTGGGCGTGATGCTCGTGTTCCCGGAGGCGACCGCCTATGCGTTCCTGGCGCTGATTCTCTATTACTCCCTGTTCGGCTTCGCCTTCAACCGCTTTCTCTACGCCTCCTATGCCAACGCGCTTTGCGAAAAGTACATCAACGTCAACATCGAGGGCGCGCCGACCAACATGGGCCTGCGGCAGGTGGACGAGGACAGCTACGAGATTGACCCCACCGTCCCGCAGCCGCGGCCCGACGATGACGACGAATGATGTACGAAGCCTTTGCGGCCGTCTACGACGCGCTGATGGACGACGTGGATTATGCGGGGTGGGCGGCGTATTATCTGGCGCTGGCCGAGCGCTCCGGCGTTCTGCCCCGGCGCGCGGCGGACTGCGCATGCGGAACGGGCAGCCTGACGCTGGCGCTGGCGGCCCGCGGGCTGTCGATGACGGGCCTGGACATCTCCCTGGATATGCTGCGCATTGCCGGCGAAAAGGCGCGCAGGCATGGCGTTTCCGTCCCGTTTGTGCGCCAGGACATGCGCCATCTGCTGCTGCACCGCCCGATGGACGCCGTCTTCTGCGCGTGCGACGGCGTCAACTATCTGACGCGGCCCGAGGACGTCCAGGCTTTCTTCGACGCTGCGTTTCGGGCGCTGCGCCCTGGCGGCGGGCTGTTTTTTGACGTTTCCACGCCGTATAAGCTGGAACATGTCCTGGGCGACCGCTGCCTCGGATGCGACGACGAGGCGATATCCTATCTCTGGCAAAACCATTATGACCCACGCCACGCGCTTTTGCAGATGGATTTGACGTTCTTTGTGCGGACGCAGGACGGGCGCTACGACCGGTTTGCCGAAACGCATGTGCAGCGCGCGCACACGCAGGAGGCGCTTGCCGCGCAGCTCCTGCGCGCGGGCTTCCTGAACCCCGTCTTCTACGGCGACCGGACGTTTCAGGCGCCCGTCGCGCGGGAAGAGCGGATGCATGTGGCGGCGGTGCGCCCGGAGTAAGCGGGCAAAGGAGGAAACCATGAGCAAACACCAGGCCATCGGACGGCTCCTGCGCGGCGTTCTCGCCGGCGGACAGGCGCGCGTGCTGATGTGCGATACCACGGCCATGGCGCAGGCGGCGATGGAAGACCATCACGCCTCGCGCGTGTGCACGGCGGCGCTGGGACGCGGCATCAGCGCGGCGGCGCTCCTGACTGCGGCGGCGGAAGAAGAGACCAACAGCCTGACGCTGACGTTGAGCGGCGGAGGCCCGGCCGGAAAGCTGGTGGTGGCTGCGCACGGCCGGCGGCTGAAGGCCTATGTGGACAATCCGCAGGCAACGCTGCCGACCAGGGACGACGGCAAGCTGGACGTCGGCGGCGCGCTGGGCCGCAGCGGAACCGTGACGGTGGTGCGCGATTTGGGGCTGCGGGAGCCCTATGTCGGCCAGTGCCCGCTGCAAAGCGGCGAGGTGGGGGAAGACGTGGCGTATTATTGCGCGCTTTCCGAGCAGCAGCCTACCCTGTGCAGCTTGGGCGTGCTGGTCGCGGATCGGGTCGTGGCCTCCGGCGGCCTGCTGGTACAGCCCCTGCCCGGCTGCGACGAGGCCGTTCTGTCCGCGCTGGAGCTGCGCGCGCCCATCTACGCGGACATCAGCCATCACTTGCAGGCCGAGCGCATCGACGCGCTGTTCCCGCAGTTTTTCCGGGGGCTGGACCCGCAGGTGCTGGACGACGAATCGCTTGTCTATGCCTGCGATTGCTCGCGCGAGCGCATGGAGCGGGTTCTGCTGTCCATGGGACGCGCGGAGCTGGAGGATATCCTTCGCACCCAGGGAAGTGCGGAGGTCACATGCAGCTTCTGCCGCACGGCGCACCGCTTCGGCCGGGAAGAATTGGAAGCGCTGCTGCTTCAGGCCTGAATGAGCGGTCCCGGCGCGCGATACACTAGAGAGAATCCCTTTGCGCGCGCAAAGGAATCTAAGAAGGAGCGATGCATGGCAAACGAGACCATGGGCCGGGTGCTGCCGTTTGCGCGCAGCGCCGCCTATTTGCAGCGTCTGGCGGATAAACAGCGGGCGCAGGGCCATTTGCTCCAGGCCCTGGAGCTGCTGCGCATGTCCCGGCAGAAGGAACCTGAAATGCTGGAGACGACCATGGAAATGGCCGAGACCTACGCGCTGATGCGCTGTCCCGCGCTTTCCAACCGTCTTTTGTTTTCACTTCTTGAAAATGATGAGAACGACGCGGCATGCCTGTACGGAATCGGCTGCAATTTCGCGGCGCTGGGTCTGAACGCCTGCGCCGTAGACTGTCTGGCGCTGTATCTGCATCAGTGCCGGGACGGGGAATATGCGGCGGAAGCGTCGGAGCTGCTGGAATCGCTGACCGCAGAGACGGAGGAGAGCGCAGTCGGCCCAGAAGCGCGCCTGTCCCTGCGCATGGAACGCGCCGTCGGCGCCTTGGAGCGGGGAAGGCCGCGCCTGGCCGCCCGCCTGCTGCGGCGCGCGCTGGCGCTGGACCGGCGGAACGCGGGCGCGCATGCGCTGATGTCCTTTGCGCTGCTGGGCGACGGCCGGCCGCGGGAAGCGCTGGAAGCGGCGCGCTGCGCCGTGCGCTGCTGCCGCCAGGACGTGCGCGCGCAGTGCGCCATGGCGGCGTCTCTTGCCGCCCTGGGGTCGATGGACCCCGCGCGGGCTTTCCTGCGCCGCGCAGGCGAATGCATGGAAGACGACGCGGATTTTTCCCTCGTCTGCCAGACGGCGCGCAAAATGGGAGAGCACGAAACGGTCATCCGTCTGCTGACGCCGCTGGAAAACGAAGCGCCGCTGTCCGACGCCATTTTGCATTGGATGGCGTCCGCGCACTATAACGCCGGCCATGCCGGGGAGGCCGTTCGGCGTTGGCGAACGCTCCGGCGCATCGACCCGATGGATACTGTGGCGGAATACCGCCTGCGCATGGCGGAGGAGGGCGCGCTGGCGGTTCCCGTGTCCTATGAACGCCAGGTGCCGCTGGAGGAAACGCTGTCGCGCCTGTCCCGGCTGCGCCTGTGGGTGCAGGAGGGGCCGGAGTCCCTGCGGGCGCGCTGGCAGGAGAACACGGCGCTGGAACCGCTGCTGCGCTGGGGGCTTTCCTGCCCGGAAGAGGGCGTGCCCGGCGCGATGATGGGCGTTCTGGCCTCCTTGGGCGACGCGCGCGCACGACAGGCGCTGCGCGACGTGCTGTGCGACCCGTTCTGCCTGCCCGAGGAAAAGCACAACGCCGTGGCGGCGCTGCATCTGTGCGGCGAAACGGGGCCGTTTTATGCGGAAATATCGGGAAGGCTCGCCCGCATCCACGTTGCGCGCGCGAACGAGGCGGCGGATACGGCGCGCTACCAGGCGCTTGTGCGCGCCGTGCGGGCGCGCGTGGGCGAAAAGGCGGAGGAAGCGCCGCTGCAGGCGGTCTGTCGCGCCGCGGCTGCGCTGCCGGGCCCCATGGACGCGCTGTTCCGCGCCCGCGCGGCGGAAACGGCGCTGCGCGCGCTCTGGGGGCAACCCTGCCAACTGCGCCTGGCGCGCGGGCAGTGGCGAAAAATCCGGCGCTGTGCGCGCCGCATACTGAGGGAGGCTGGCTATGATGCGCTGCATCAACTTTGACGGACAATTCGAGCGTTATGCCACGGAGTGGATGCGCCAGAACGCGGCGCAGTTTCACAACAACGTGGACGCCATGGAGGCGAAAATGCCGGACGTGTACCTCCAATGGCTCAACGAGCCGGCCGACTGGCTGGACGGCGCCACGCCGGGCGCGTATTTTCTGCGCTTTGACGATGCGGCAGCGCTGACGGAAATGATGTGCGAATACCATCGCCGCGGCGTTCCGGTGCCCAACCAGCTGCTGGAGCGGCTGACGTCGCTGGGCGCGGAGGCGGAAGAAGCGCTGCTGGCGCTGCTGGCGCGGGAGGACGCGCCGCAGGAATCGGTGCTGACCGCGGTATCGCTCCTGGGCGAGATGGAGTCCAGCGCGCCCATGGCGCGCTATGTGGACTGGATTGTCCGTCGCGCGGAGCACGACGACCGCGCGGAGATGGCCGCCGAAGCGCTGACGGCTATGGGCGCGGCGGTGGTGGCGCCCGTGCTGGCGCATGTGGAAGAGGCAACCCCGTCGGGCAAGGAAACCTTTCTGGACATCCTCTGCAATTTTCCGGGGGACGAGAGAATCCTGGCCCTGGGCCTGGCGCTGCTGCGGGAGCGCCCGGAAAAAACGGCGCTGTTCGCTTCCCTGCTGGGAAAGCTCGGCGACCCGCGCGCCATCCCCGCGCTGCAGCAGGCGCTGGACGCTCCCGGCATCCATTACCTGGATTATCTGGAGCTGCGCAACGCCGTCGAGGCGCTGGGCGGCGACGTGCGCTGTGAGCGCGATTTTTCCGGAGACCCCTACTACGAATCCCTGCGCAGGATGGAATAGGCCCCGTCAGGCGTTGTATAATATCCGGGCGTTTGTCTGCATTTGCGGGCGCCCGAGGCGGACGGAGGAGGAAAGCGCGTGAGATGCAGAAGCTGCGGCGCGGAGCTGGACGGCCATGAAACAATCTGTCCCGGTTGCGGCAGGAAACTGGCGCCGCCGGCGCAGGTGTCCTCGCAGGCTGCCCGCCGCTATCAGGAGCGCATCCGGGACGGAGAGCGGATGGTGAGAGAAGGGCGCGGGCCGCAGGAGCGTCGGCAGCAGACCGGGGCCGCCAGCCGCCGCACGGGCGACGCTTCGGCTTCCGACAACCATCCGACGGCCGACCATGCGGGCGACGCTCCGGCTTCCGGCGACCATCCGCCGGCCCGCCGCCGCCGCGCGTCTTCTTCGCGCAGGCCGCTTGCGGACACGCCCTCGAGGGATCCGGCCCAATCCGCTTCCATGCCTCCTTCGCGCCAGGAGAAGGCCTCCGCGCAGGCCGGACGTCCCCCGGTGCGCATGGTGCGCCGTTACCGTTACGAGGCCATTGAGCCAGAGACGGAAGGGTATGAGAACTTTAACTGGGTACGCCTGTGCGTGGTATCGTTCCTGTGTGTGCTGGTGCTGACCGTCGGCGCGTATTTGTTTTTGTCCTACACCTCAATGGGTCAGCTCTGGCTGGCGACCATGGGCCGGGAGGCGAGCGCGGAAGCCTACCATACGCTGGGACGGCAGCATATGTCCAACGGCTCCATCGCCCGCGCGGTGGATGCTTTGGAAATCGCCCAATCCAAGGACCCGAACAACCTGGAAATCCTGGTGGACCTGGGGCGCGCCTACATGGGCAACGGGCAGGCTGCGGCGGCGGAGCTGGCGTATACGCGCGCCATTCAATACTGGCCGGCCTATCCGGACCCGTACCGGCTTCTGGTGGACATCATGGTGGAGCAGGGGCGAAACTATGAGGCCGTGCAGTGCATCCTGCTGGCCATAGAGGAGACGGGCGACAACGACGGGTATTTCAACGGCATCTACCAGCAGATGCTGCCCGGCAGGCCCAACGTCGATATCCTGGCCGGGCGCTATGACCAGGAAATCAGCCTGACGTTGTCCTGCGAGGAGGGCGGAACGATTTACTATACCATCCTGGGGGAGGACCCGCTGGCTTCCGGCGTGCGCTACGAAGAACCCATCTATCTGGAAGAGGGCGTCTGGCGGCTGCGCGCGGTGACGGAGAAAAACGGCGTGTACAGCCAGGAGCTGGTGCAGAGCTATACCGTGAGCAAGCCGGTTCCGGATATGCCCAAGGCGTCCCTGCAATCCGGCACCTACGACTCGGTGCGCACGGTCTCCCTGCGCGCGGGCAGCGATACGGTCATCTATTATACCATTGACGGAACGCAGCCCACGACGGAATCCAAGCAATACAACCCCGACGAACCCATCCAGCTGCGCATCGGAAAGACCGTCATCCGCGCCATTGCCGTCAACATCGAGGGCAAAAAATCCAACGAGCTCAACATTGAATACGAATGCGGCGGACGGACGGCCTATTCCATGAACGCCAAGGATACCGTGGGGGATTTGGCGCTGTTTGAAACCACGCAGTCCGAGTTTGTGGCGCTGTATGGCCAGCCGCAGAGCGAACAGAGCGACGGAAGGGACGCCCTGGGAACGTATACGAAGCTGACGTATGCCTTCGGCTACGCGACCTTCCTGGACCGCGGCACGGGCGGAGAGCCCGTCCTGGCGGAGCTTTCCACGCGCTCGCCGGACATGGCCGGCCCGCGCTCCACGGCGGTGGGCATGCGCGCCGAAGAGGTGCTCTCCGCGTTCCGCGACGTCGGCGGCGAGGCGAACATCGACGGCGACCGCGTGCTGTATACCATTCGCACCATGGATACCAATGCCATCGGCTTGCTGACGTATCTGCAGGACGACCCGGACTATGATTATCAGATTGGCTACTGGGTCAAGGTGCAAAACACGCAGCAGTTTATCGAGCTGAGCTATTATGTCAAGGACGGCCTCGTTGTCCGGATGGACTGGCTGCGGTATGAAAGCGCCTGAGAGCGCATAGCTTTTTCCCGGAGGGGAAGATATGCGGCAAACACTCCGGGAAGAGACACAGGCCGCGCTGGCGCTGGCTGCGGCGGTCATCGGCGCGGGATTCGCTTCGGGAAGCGAAATCCTGCGCTTTTTTAGCGCCTACGGCGCGCTTTCCTGGGCGGGCTGCGTGCTGGCAGCCTGTGTGCTGGCGGCGCTGGCAACGGCCGCGGCGCTGCTGGCCGGCAGATTGGGCGCGGGGGACCTGGGCTCCCTGTGCGCGTGCTCTCTGGGCGCGTCGGCGGGCGCGGTGGCGGCGGTAGTGGAGGGCTTGATGCTCGTGATGACGGCCGGCGCGATGCTGTCGGCCATGGGCGAGCTGGCGGCGCTGGCATTGCCGGTGCACCATGCCTACGCGCTGGGGCTGCTCGCCACGCTGGCCGCAGCCGGATGGCTTGCGCGACGAGGCCTTTCGGCCATGGCGGCGCTGGGCCTGTGGCTCCTGCCGGCCTGCCTGGTGCTCTATGGGCTGCTGCTGTACAGGCGGCCCGAAGCCCGCGCGTTTCTGCCGGGCGAGCCGCTTCCCGTTCATATATGGCATACGCTGCCGCTGGCGGTGGCCTACGCGGCCATGAACGTGGCGCTGGCCGGCGGCGTGCTGTGCGAGCTGGGGCAGGGAAGAAGCCGGGGGAGCGTGGCGCGCGTGTGCTGCCTGTGCGCGCTGGTGCTGCTCGTCCTGCTGCTGGCGGCCAACGCGGTGCTGCTGCCGCAGGCGTCCGCGCTCTCCGGCGCGGCGCTGCCCATGGTGCTGCTGGCCCGTCCGCTGGGCGCCGTAGGCTACTGGGCCTGCATTGCCGCGCTCTCGCTGGCCGTCATGAGCACGCTGATTGCCCTGCTGCGGACGCTGGCGAGAATGCTGATGCCGGTTTTGCCCGGACGCTGGGTTTGGCCGGCGGCGCTGTGCCTGCCGCTGCTGACGGCGTTGGTCGGCTTTGTACGGCTGGTGGAGCACATGTATCCCGTCATGGGCGCGCTGAGCGCCCTGCTGTTTGCCTGGATTCTGCTCAGGAGCGCATGCTGCAAGGCGGGGCGCGGCAAAACGCGCCTTTGAGCCCGAACGGGCGAGCGACCGCGCTTTCGGGGCAAACGGACGGCCGCGCCGTCCGCCTGGATGCGGGAGGTTCGGCGGAGATGTGCCGAGGTCCGCATCGCATGCATTTATGCATTGCCAAGGAAGCGGCGTTGTGTTATGCTCAGAGCTGCGGCGCATGCCGTACTTGCAAAGCAGGAGGAGCCCGCGGCCGCGGCTGCGGGGTATTGAACATGCACATGACCTACGAGGAGGCTCTGCGCTTTATTCATGGCGCCAGCGGGCGCGGGAAAAAAGTCGGGCTTGAGAATATGCGCGCGCTGCTGGCGCGCCTGGGAAACCCGCATGGACAGTTTCGCGCCATACACGTGGCCGGCACCAACGGCAAGGGTTCGGTCTGCGCGTTTTTGAACGCCGCGCTGTGCTGCGCCGGCCAGCGCGTCGGCCTGTACACATCCCCTTTTTTGCAGCGCTACAACGAGCGCATGCGCCTCAACGGCGCGCCCATTGACGACGGCGTGCTGGCCGATTTGACCGGCGAGGTGGCCGACGCGGTGGAGGCGCTGCGCGCGGAGGGCGTGCTGCCGACGGAATTCGAAATCGGCACGGCGATCGCCTTCCTGTTTTTCGCCCGCGCCGGAGCGGATATCGCCGTGGTGGAAGTGGGGCTGGGCGGACGGCTGGATCCGACGAACGTGATTGTGCCGCAGTGCGCCGCCATTGCGTCGATTGGGCTGGATCATACCCGGACGCTGGGTGATACGGTGGAAGCCATTGCCTGGGAAAAGGCCGGCATCGCCAAACCCGGCGTGCCGCTGTTCCTGTCGGCGCAGGCCTCGCCGTCCGTGCGGAGCGTCATCGCATCGCACTGTGAGGCCGTGGGCGCGCCGTTTTTCATGGCGCCTGCGGATGTCGGCCTGCCCCTCGGCCTGGAGGGCGCGCACCAGCGCTATAACGCCGCGCTGGCCGTCTGCGCGCTGCGGGCGCTGGGCATCGATGAGACGTCGATTGCCGAGGGACTGCGGCGCACGCGCTGGCCGGCGCGCCTGGAATGGATAGGGGAGAAGCCGCCGCTGCTGCTGGACGGCGCCCATAATCCGCAGGGCGCGCAGTCGCTGGCCGATTATGTGTCCACGCTGCCCAGGCGGCGCACCGTGCTGCTGTGCGGCGTGATGCAGGACAAGGATTGGCGCGGGGTGGCGCGGGCGCTGCGCCCGCTGGCCGACGCCGCCGTCACCGTAGCGCCTCCGGACCGGCGCGGGCTGGACGCAGTTGCGCTCGCTTCGGCGTTTGAAGGCATACCGAGCCATGCCTGTCAAAGCCTGGAAGAGGCGTGGGATAAGGCGCGCGCGCTGGCGGGGCCGCAGGGCCGCGTGGTCGGGGCAGGCTCGCTCTATCTGGCCGGCGCGCTGCGGACGCTGGCGCTGGGCCGGGACGAGGCGCTGCTGCTGCCGGAAATCACGAAAGAATCACCAAAAGGAGGGGCGCGGGCATGTTCCAGCATCAGCCGGTGATGCTTCGGGAAGTTGTCGAATTCCTGGCCCCTGCGCCGGGCAGGGTGTTTGTGGACGGCACGCTGGGCGGAGGCGGACACAGCGAGGCGTTGCTGCGCGCGGGCGCCGGCGTATTCGGCGTGGACAGAGACCAGGACGCGCTGGACGCCGCCGGGGTGCGCCTGGCAGAGTACGGGAATTTTCACGCCCTGTACGGAAACTTTCACGACCTGCGCGCGCTCCTTCAGGCGCAGGGCGTTGGGCCCGTGGACGGCATTCTGCTGGATCTGGGCGTCTCCTCCTATCAGCTGGACACGGCCGAACGGGGGTTTTCCTACCACGCGGACGCGCCGTTGGACATGCGCATGGACCGGCGGCAGTCCTTTGACGCAAAGGAACTGGTCAACACCTGGAGCGAGCAGGAGATTGCCCGCGTGCTGCGCGACTACGGCGAGGAAGCATGGGCCGCGCGCATTGCCCAGATGATTGTGGAGCATCGCGCGCGCGCGCCGCTTGCGACCACGGGCGACCTGGTGCGCGCGGTAGACGCCGCCATTCCGCGCAAAGTGCGCGACCGGGATACGGGCCACTCCGCGCAAAAGACGTTTCAGGCGCTGCGCATTGCCGTCAACGACGAGCTGGCGCCGCTGGGCCAGGCGCTGGAGGACGCCGTATCGCTCCTGCGCCCCGGGGGACGGCTCTGCGTTATCACGTTCCATTCGCTGGAAGACCGCATCGTCAAGCAGACGTTTCGCCGGCTGGAGCGCCCCTGCACCTGCCCGCCCGGACTTCCGGTCTGTATCTGCGGGAAAAAACCGTCGGTCGGTTTGCCGGTGCGGGGGGCTTTGAAGCCCGGCGCAGAGGAAATCGCCCAGAATCCGCGCGCACGAAGCGCCAAGCTGCGTGTGGCGCAAAAGCTCTAGGAGGCGCGTATGGCACGGCTGTATGTGGTAGCGACGCCTATCGGCAATCTTTCCGACGTTTCCGCGCGCATGCTGGATACGCTCCGGCAGGTACGGCTCATCGCGGCGGAGGATACGCGCGTAACCGGCAATCTGCTGCGCCATTTCGGCATCTCCACCCCCATGACTTCCTGCCATCGCCACAACGAGGGAGAAAAGGCCGCGGGTATCGTGGCGCGCATGGTCCGGGAGGATTTTGACGCGGCGCTGGTCACGGACGCCGGAACGCCCGCCATCTCCGATCCCGGCCATCTGTTGGTGCGCGAGGCGGTGGAGGCGGGCCTGGAAGTGCTCGCGGTGCCCGGCCCTTCGGCCATGGCCGCGGCGCTGTCCGTCAGCGGCATGGACGCCCGGGAGTTTGCATTTTACGGCTTTTTGCCGCGCGAGCGAAGCGACCTGCGCAAAAAGCTGCTGGCCATCGCGCGCGGCGTGCGCGTGGCCGTGGTGCACGAGTCGCCGCATCGCATTCTGACGCTGATGGAAACGGTGGCGGAAACCCTGCCCGGCTGCCGCGCATGCGTCTGCTGCGACCTGACCAAGCGCTACGAAAAAACGCTGCGCGGCAGCGCGGAGGACGTGCTGGAGGCTTTGCGCGCCAATCCCAAGCGGGACAAGGGAGAGTACTGCGTGGCGCTGGATGTTTCCGGCGTGTCGCTGCCGGAGCCGCAGCAGGCCGCGCCGGACGTTTCGCCGGAAAGCCGCGCGTTTGGGCTGCTCTTTTCCGGCTTGGGTCCGCAGGAGGCGGTGGCGGCGTTGGTCGCGGGGGGACTTCGGCGCAACGAGGCCAAGCGCGCGGTGCTGCGCGTGCAGGCCTGGCGGGAGGGCGCGGCGCGCCCGGAGGAACCGTGATTTCCGTCAGGCAGGTTTGCGCCGGAGAAAAGCAGGCGCTTGCGACGCTTTTGCAGGACTATCTGCGCGAAATGGGCCGCTTTTATCCGATGGAGACCGACGCGGAGGGACGCTGTGCCTATCCGTATTTTGACCTGTATTTTTCTCAGCCGGACCGCGAAGCGCTCTGGCTGCTCCTGGGCGAGACGAAGGCGGGCTTTGCGCTGCTGAACCGGCATTCCTGTCTGGGCGAACCGATAGATTATGCCGTGGCGGAATACTATCTCCTGCCCGCTTTCCGTAAAAAGCGCCTGGCAACGGCCGCCATGAAGACCATCCTGGGCGCCCGGCCGGGATGGTGGGAGATAAAGTACCATGTCCGCAATGCGGCGGCTGCCGCGCTGTGGCAGCGGGTGACGATGCCTTTTTCGCCCAGGCGCAGAGATGTGGGCGACGAATGCGTGCTGACCTTTTCTGTGCGCGGGGAATCGTGTCCGGGGCATCGCGCGTAGTGGGTCATGGGCGGGAATTCGCGCGCAGGGTGTCGTCCCCGGGAAATTGCACGTCGGGAGTCGTGCGAAGGGAATCGTATTCAGGGCATCATGGTAGTGGGCCATGGGTGGGGATTCGCGCGCAGGGAATCATATCCGGGGCATCACGCGCAGGGAGGACCCTGCCGCAGGCCCGGACGGGCCGTGAAAAAGCCTGCATACAGGCATTCGCCGCAGGCCGCGGCGTCCTTCTGCGTATCGGGGCGGATGGCGGCATATCATCCGCCCCTTTCTGCCGCGCCCCGGGGACTGCCGGCGCGCCGCACGTTTTATCGCTTCAGCAGCTCCAGCAGCTGCCGGATGTTCTTCTTTCCAAAGGACACCTGCTCCCCGCCGTTCACGACCAGGCAGGGAACGCTCATCACCTGGTACTTCTCCCGCAGCTCGGGGAAGTGGTTCAGGTCGTATACCTGCGCGGTGACGCAGGGGTTTTCCGCCGCGATGCGCTGGGCGGCGGTCACCAGCTCGGGGCACATGGTGCAGGACAGGGACACCAGCACCTGAAGCGCCAACGGCGTCCGAATGGCCTGCATGGCGGCCCGGAGTTCCTCATCCAGGGCCTGGCCGGGGCCGGCCGCGTTGTAAAGCCCCAGCACGAAGGCGGTGAACTCGTGGCCGCCGGGGACCCCGTGGAAGGCAAGGCCCGTCCAGCGCCCGTCCGCCCGGCACACCTGAACGCAGGGCAGGTGCTCCATGTCGGCGGCGTCGCCGATCTCCACCGACAGTTTGTCGCTCTGAGATGCCAGCTCCTCCATGTACTGCCGCAGCTCCGCGGAGAGGGGCGTTTCGTCCAGGTACAGCCGCAGGATGAGCGGCGCGTCCATCCGGGTGAACACCGTGCGGAGCTGTGCGAGCATCTCCCCGGTGAACAGGCTGCCGGCCGCCGGCGCCGGAGCCTCCGGCCTTTCTTCCCGGATTGCCGGCGGTCGGGGGCGCAGGCCGGTCTTCCGCTGCAGGGCGGCGCACAGCCGCTCCAGCTCGGTGGCGGCCAGAGCGCCCTCTCCCACGGCGGTGACCACCTGCCGCAGGGGCTTGACGCATACGTCCCCGGCGGCATACAGGCCCTCCGCCGTGGTTTTCTGGCTCCGGTCGGTGAGGATATAGCCCTGCTCGTTCAGTTCCGCCAGCTCACGCACGATTTCCGTGGCGGGCTCATAGCCGGCAAAGACAAACACGCCGAAGGTCTCGCCGTCGGGAGGCCGGTACAGGGTCACCTGGCCGGTCTTGGTATTGCGATACCGGAGGGAGCGCAGGGCAGTGTCCCCGGCCACTTCCTCCACCACCGTGTGGGTGAGGACGGTAATCTTTTCATGGTTCCGGGCGGCGTCCGCCGTGGCCTGGGCGCAGGTGAAATCCCCTTCCCGGATGAGGATGGTTACATGGCGGGCGTATTTGGTGAGGAATACGCTCTCCTCGGCGGCGGCAAAGCCTCCGCCCACCACAAAGACATCCTTTCCGGTGAAGAACTCTCCGTCGCAGGTGGCGCAGTAGGCCACTCCCCGGCCCCGGAACTGTTCCTCGCCCTGAAAGCCCACCATGCGGGGATGGGCGCCCGTGGCCAGCAGGACGCCGAAGCATTTCAATTCTCCCCGGCTGGTGCGCACCGTCTTTACGTCGCCGGTCAGGTCCAGGCCGGTGACTTCCGCCAGCAGGAATTCTCCGCCGAAGGCTTCCGCCTGCTTTCGCATGGTCTCCGTGAGCTCCGCGCCGCTGGTTCGCTCCACCCCGGGGAAATTGACCACTTCTGCGGTAATGGTGATCTGCCCGCCGAAGTGGTTCTTTTCCACGACCACGACCCGGTAGCGGGCCCGGGCCAGATAGAGGGCGGCGGTGAGTCCCGCCGGCCCTCCTCCGATGACCACGACATCGTAGAGATTTTCCATCCGCTCCATGGCTTACAACTGCCCCACCAGATCCAGGCTGGGCTTCAGGGTCTCGGCGCCAGGCTGCCACTTCGCCGGGCACACCTCGTCTCCATGCTCCGCCACGAACTGGCAGGCCTGCACCTTCCGCAGAAGTTCATCGGCATTCCGGCCCACATTGCCGGCGTTGACCTCATAAGCCACGATTTTCCCTTCGGGGTTCACGATGAAGCTGCCCCGCTCGGCCACGCCGTCGGCCTCGATATAGACC
>NHCFR05603__coassemble_631_pt1 | contig 22492 bp, 21 predicted proteins | sample NHCFR05603__metabat2_high_PE_044 | metagenome-assembled genome bin NHCFR05603
GAACCCGCCGCGCATGTCGCCGGGTTCGGATTCCATTTGGAGGGCTTCGGCCCTCTCTCGCTTTTATCGTCCCCGGCGGCGTGCGCGGCGAAGGCGGTTATCGCCCGCGGCCCCCTCTTTTTTTCATGTCGTTTCTGATGGCATCCAGACAGGCGGACGGAACGGCGCCGTGCTCGCGAAAGGAGGCCACGGCCTGGCTCATCATGCGAAAGTTCAGCTCGGTGCCTTGGCCGTCCGGCACATACTCCGCGGCGCGGTCGGCGCCGATGCCAAACTGGCCGGCGGTTTCCACGGCGTCGATGTTGGCGCCCAGAAAGAGAAATTCCCAGCCGTAGCGCTCCTGCTGCCGCTGAATCATCCGTTTGATGTGCGCCGCATCATAGTGTCGGCTGGCGTTTTCCTCGCCGTCGGTGATGATGAGGAACAGCACCTTTTCCGCGCGGTAGTCCTCCGCGGTGTTTTTCTGCACCGCAGCGATTTTGTGAAGGGTCTGGCCGATGGCGTCCAGCAGGGCGGTGGAGCCGCCAACAACGTACTGCTTTTCGGTGATGGGCGAGACGGCCCGAAGGTCGATGCGGTCGTGGAGCAGCTCATAGCGGTGGTCGAAGAGCACCGTGGTCAGGACGCATTCGCCGTCTACCGCCCGCTGCCGCTCCAGCATGGCGTTGTAGCCGCCGATGGTGTCCTTTTCCATGCCGCGCATGGAGCCGCTCCGGTCCAGGATGCATACCAGTTCCGTGAGATTCTTTTTCATAGGAAAAGCCCTCCTGCTCATGAATTGCATCCATAGGATAGCGCAGAAGGGCCCGCTTTGGGTCGCCCGAAAAGCGACATCTGTCAGCTCGCGCCGAGAAGCGGCTGGTCGTATTGGAACAGCACCTGGTTGATTTCAAAAACGTCGTATATCCCGCTGACGATGAAAAATTCCACGATGACATCGAACTTCCGGCTGTGGGACAGCGCATATCCTGCCCTTTTCAACAGGTCGTCGGTTTCCTCCAACGTCAGCTCCAGGGCGATGGCCAGCGCCAGAATCGTCCGCTTGCCGGGCGTATATCCCTTGCCGGTGCGAATCTTGGAAAACAGCTTTCGGTCGATGTTGGCGCGCCGATAGACCTGCGCGTCGGTCTTGCCCTTGGCGTCAATCAGGCGCAGGAGCGTGGCGTTGAACGGCTCGTCCAGCTGCTCCATCCGCTCGTCCAGCGACGGGATCGCAGCCATGGGCGCAGGCGCTGCGCACGGCGGTTCCAGGGCGCTGCGCATGGCCCGGTATTCGACATCCAGCAGTTCCCGGCGCTGGATGCGGTGGATATCCACGTAGTGATCATCCAGGTAGTTTTCCACAGCGCCGAGCAGCTTTTCGCTGACGGCGAAGGCGACCCGGTCAAAAACCACCAGATAGACTTCCATGTCATGCTCGGCCAGAAAGTCCTGAATCGCGGCGGTGGCTACCTGAAGCGCCTCGTCCTTGGGATAGCCGTAAATGCCGCTGGATATCAGCGGAAAGGCGATGCTCCTGCACCGCTTTGCCAGCGCCAGCTGCAGGGACTTCGTGTACGCGGAGTAAAGCAGCCGCCGACTCTGCTCGGCATGCCCGGGGCGGTACACAGGCCCGACGGCATGGATGACGAATTTTGCCGGCAGGCGAAAGCCGGGGGTGAGGACGGCTTCGCCCGTTTGGATGGGCGCAATCCTGTCGCAGGCCGCCTGCATTTGGGCAGGGCCGGCGGCCTGGAAAATGGCTCCGCAGACGCCGCCTCCCATGGCCAGGTCGGTATTGGCGGCGTTGACGATGGCGTCAACCCGCATCTGTGTGATGTCCTGCCGGACGATGGTCAAGGGCATGCTTTCACCTTCCTTCCAGCGATTGGGGCGCTGTCGCGCGAAGCGGCCTGCGGAAGACTTCTCCGCCGGAAACGCCCCGGCTTGCGCGTGGCAAAGCGCCCGACGCAGGCCAGGGGCGAAAACGCATTTCCATTGTATCGCATTCGGCGGGCGTGTCAAGCGCTTCGCGTGAAACGATGCGCCGCCGCAGGCGGGACGTCCGGAAGGATGCCGAGGGAATAGCGCGCCCGGCGCGCGGCAGTGCGGATGTGCGCGGCGTGCGGCAGCGCGGATGTGCCCGGCGAAAAACCCCTGCATCCGACCGGAACAGAGGGCTTGTCCACCCGGATGCAGGGGAGAAACGGGCAAGGGAGGCGGGAAACGGGCCGCTTTGCGCCCGAAGCAAAGCCGCGCAGGCCGCAGGGCTTAGCGGGCGGCCGGCCGTTCGACGGCCGTTTCCGCTTCGTTGTCCAGGCGCAGAGGCTGCAGGAGGCCCGGCATGCTTTGCGCAGGCGCGTCGGTTCGGAAATGGCTGCCGCAGGTATGCGTGCGCTGGCGCATGGACGACAGGATAAGCTGCGCGGCGGTCAGCGCGTTGGCGACAGCATAGGGCAGGCGCGTGCGCCCGGCAGCCGCGCGCGCCTGCGGGTCAAACTGCGCCTGCAGTTCGCGCACGCCCGCAAGCGCCAGGGAAAGGCCCTGCTCGTCCCGCTCCAGAAAGGCATGGCGCTGCATCAGCGCGCGAAGGCGCTCGAGCGTCTCCCAAGCGGAAAGGCAATCCGCGCCGCGCGGCGCGGTGAAGGCGGCGGGCGTGAGCGCGCATGGCGGATGGGCGCGCGCAAAGGCCGCGGCGCTGATGCCGGCAATGCGCCCGAAAACCTGCGTGGCCAAAATGGCGTTGCCGCCCATGCGGTTGGCGCCATGGATGCCGCCCGCGCTCTCGCCGCAGGCATACAGGCCGGCGATGGCGGTGGCGGCGTTCTCGTCGATTTCAATGCCGCCGTTGAAGCCCTGGCAGTGGGGGTAAAGCCAGAACGGATGCGCCATGGGGCGGACGCGCATGCGTTGCAGATATCCGTTCCAGTGCGCAAAGGAGGGCAACCGGCTGATATCCTGCGTGTAGCGCAGCTGTACGCCGCGCAGGGGACGCTGCGTGCGGGTACGGGCCAGGATGGCCCGCTCGAGATACTGAGAGGCGTCTACGGTGGTGAAAGGGCCATGCCGCGCATGGGCGTCCAGGCACATGTCGGGCGTGACGCCCTCGGGCAGGTCCGAAAGCAGCGGCTGCCCGTCCGCGTCGAGCAGCTCGGGATGCGTGCTGAGGGTAAAATGGTAAAAGAGCGTGTGCGGGACGGGCGAGAGGGTGCCCAGCAGAAACTGGATGAATTCCAGGTTGACCACCGGCGCGCCATGCCGTGCCGCCATGGCGTACGCCGCGCCCAGCAGCCCTTCCCCCGCGCACCGGTATTCCCAGAGGGACTCCGCGCCGCCCGTGGCGAGCACCACCGCGCCGGCCGCCAGGCGGACGGTTTCCCCGTTGGGCCCCGCGCACAGCAGCCCGCAGCAGCGGCCGTCCTGCACGCAAAGATCAATGGCCTCCAGCTGCGCAAGGACGCGCACCCCGCGCCGCTGGAGCTGGCGCAGGAAGGGTGCGCGGAGGTTGGCGACATCGTCCAGCACGGCGCCGCGCAGCACGGCGCCAAAACAGGTCGTCAGCCGGATATCCTCCAGCGAGCGGAAGGAAAGCCCCCAGTTTTGCAGCTCGCGGTAGCGCGCCCGGGAATCCTCGACCAGCCGCCGGACCAGCGCCGGCTTCATGCAGCCCATGCCGGAGGAGAGAATCTCCTGATAAAAGACGTCGCAGTCCGCGTCGCTGTCGGCATACATGATGCCCCAGGCGGGAGAAAACGGATAGTAGGTCGAGCCGCCGGCGCCCACGTCGCCGCCGGTCACCATCAGCACGTTCGCTCCGGTGTCGGCGGCCGCACAGGCGGCCCGAACGGCGGCGGCTCCCCCGCCGGCCACCAGCACATCCGCTGTTTTGCGCATCCTCGTCACCCCTTTATCGCGCCGGCCGTCAGGCCCTGGATGAAGTATTTCTGAATGAGAGCGAAGAGAACCACGACGGGTACCACCACCACGGTGCCGGTAGCCAGTATGCCGCCCCAGTTATGCTTGCCGCTGCTTTCCATCAGCTGCGCCAGGCCGACCTGGATGGTCTTGGCCTTGGCGGAGGAGGTGAGAATCAGGGCGTACTGATAGTCGTTCCAGGCAAGAATGAAGGCATACAGCACAATGGAAACCAGGCCCGGCGCGCTCAGGGGCAGTATGACGGACCAGAACGTGCGCAGAAGGCTGCATCCGTCCATGCGCGCGGCCTCCTCCAGCTCGTCCGGGATGGCGTTCATAAAGCCGCTCATCAGCCACACCCCGATGGGGATGGTCACCGTGCCGTATATCAGGATGAGGGCGAGGCGGGTGTTGACCAGGCCCCAGTTCATGGCCAGCCGGTACCAGGGCGTCATTAGGATGGGCCCCTGGAACAGCTGCGAGAGAATGACCAGCACGGCGAACGCCTTCTTGCCGGGGAAGGTAAACTTGCCCAGGATATAGCCGCTCGTGGCGGCGAACGCGGCCGTCATCAGCGCGGTGACCGCGGAGGTGATGAGCGAGTTGCGCAGCAGCGGCACGATGTTGGCGCTGTAAGGCCCGAAGGCCCAGACATAGTTTTCCAGCGTGGCCTGCCGCGGAATCCAGCGGGGAACCGCTTCCCAGATGTCGGCTTCCGGCTTGAGCGAGCTGACGAACATCCACAGCACGGGCAGGAGCGTAAAGGCCATCAGCGCCAGCAGCAGCCCGTAGCGCACGACTGCCCACAGCCGTTTTTTTGCACGACGGCCCATGCTCATACGCCCTCCTTCGGCGCCATCATCAGGCGCAGATACAGCGCCATGACGGCCAAAACCATCAGCGCGGACAGCACCGCCACCGCGGAGCCCTCGCCCATCTGATAAAAGCGGAACGACTTGGTGTACACATAGGTCTGCAGGACGCTGGTCCGGTAGCCCGGGCCGCCCTGCGTCAGAGACCAGATCAGCTCAAAGCGCGTCCATTGCTGAATGAAGATGAGCAGTGTGGTCACGCGCAGCACCGGCGCGAGGGAGGGAAGCGTGACATGGCGGAATTTTTTCAGCGCGCCGCAGCCGTCAATGGCGGAAGCCTCGTACAGGTCGGCGGGGATGCCCTGAAGGCCGGCCAACAGCATCACCATGACATACGGGAAGCCCTTCCACATGGAAACCAGAAACAGCGCGGGCCAGAGCGTGGCGTCGTTGCCAAGCCAGACGAAATCCGTGCCCAGATAGTAATTCAGCAGGCCGTAGCTGCCGTCGTATATCCATTTCCACATCAGGCCCGTGATGACCATCGGCGTCACCCAGGGCGCCATGGCCAGGCCGCGCCAGAGGCCGCGCCCGCGCAGGCGCTGATGGAGCAGCAGCGCCGCCGCCATGCCCAGCAGCATTTGCAGCGGGGTGGTACAGACGACCCACCAGAGGGTGTTGCGCAGGATGGGCATGAAGTTGGCGTCGTTGACGAGCAATCGGATATAGTTTTGCAGGCCCACATATTTGCCGCTGCCCGGCACGAGCAAAGAGAGGTTGGTAAAGCTCAGGCGGACCGATTCGATAAGCGGATAGACCTGGAACACGGCCAGATACGCTGCAGTGGGCAGAATCATCAGGTAGATAAACCAGTATCTGCCCGCCGTCTGTCCCGCCGGGCGCAGCTTCTTCATGCAAACACCTCGCTTGTCGGCGCCATCATGGGGGAGAACGGCGATGGACGTCCTCCCCCGCGGCAAGAGGAGAAAACTTACTCGAGGGAAGCCTTGATGTCGTCGATGCCCGTCCTGATGACTTCATAGCAGGCTTCGGGCGTGGTGACGCCGGCCAGCAAATCAATCATGGCGGCCTGGACGACCAGCTCCATCGGGCTTTGTCCGACAATCTTCGGCTGCATCAGGCCGCATTCGTCCGCCAGCGCGATGAACTGATCTATCAGCGCGCGGTGTTCCGCGCCATGGCCGAAGTATTCTTCGTCCGCATAGGCAATCAGCGCGTCCTGGTCGTGGGTTTTCAGGGGCGGCATGTTGATGGAGGCGATGTAGTAGTCAATGCATTCCGGCGACAGGGCGGTCTGGATGAACGCCCAGGCCAGGTCCTTCTGCGTGGAGCCGGTCGGGATGGCCAGGGCCGTGGAGTTTATCATGCAGGCGGGCTGCGTGCCGGAGGGCCCCTGCGGGAACCCGATGGGGATGACGTCGTTGATGGCATGGAGCCCAAAGGGCGCGGCGACGGAGGTGTAGTTGGTGCCCGCGTGCATGATGGCCACCCTGCCCTCGTCAAAGAGGCGGTACTGCTCGTCATAGCCCCAGGTGCTCTGCGCTTCGGGCATATAGGGCGCCAAATCCGCAAAGAGCTGCAGGGTTTCTATATATGCCGGCCGGGTCTCCTCGGACGTGTCGTCGGGGGAGAAGCCGTTGGACAGCGCGACCATGGTCAAATCGCGGAACAGGAAGCGGCCGCCGTTGGCGCCGGCACAGGTGTAGCCGTAGTAGCCCTTTTCCGAAGCGGCCCTGGCAATGGCGACGATATCGTCCCAGCTCCGGATGTCCTCCGCCTTCCAGCCGATTTCCTCCAGGATGCCTGCGTTGGCGATGTGGGCCCAGTTGTTCATCCCGATGGGCACGGCATAGATGACGCCGTCCACGGTGGTGTATTCCAGGCCGACCCCGCTGAAGTTTTCCAGGGGGAGGGACTCGTCGAAATACCCGTTGAGCGGCTCCAGGATGCCCATGGCCAGATAGCTGGTAAAGTCCTGCGTGGTCACGATGTCGGGCCAATCGCTGTTTTGCGCCATAATGGTGAACTTGGTTTGCAAATCCGTCCAAACCAGATAGTCAATCTCTACGGCAACGTTGGGGTACTTCTGTTGGAACGCTTGCTTGACCTTCTCCATGTAGGTCTGCTCGATGCCGGAGGTGCCCGGATACAGGATGCGCAGGGTTCCGGTGCGCTCCGCATCGACGGCTTCCGCCAGGGCGGGAACGGCGCCCGACAACAGCAGCAGCGCCAGAACCATGGCCAGGAGCTTGTGGAGTTTCATGAAACTACCTCCTTTGTTATGATTGAGCTACCGGCGTAGCGCAATGCTCATGCTGGGAAAGGCGCGCGCACAGGTGGGCGGACAGCCGCGCCAGCTGTGCCAGCTCCGCGTCTTCGTCGCAGGGAATCGGGGGCTGCGGTTCCCGGCGGGTGGCGTCCCGGATGGGCAGGCCGTGCGCCCGGCGGAGATATCGCTTGGCGCAGGCCGGATAGTGCTTCAGCTCGATCAGGGCGCACATGGACAAAACGCTCTGCAGCATCTCCGCTTCCCCGGGCTGCGCCTGCCAGTGGCGGATGAGCCAGCCGTACAGCGCCGGATGGAAATTGGCCATCACGCCGGTGTACCCGTGGGCGCCCGCCCGCAGGCTCTCCAACAGGGTGGCGGTGTTGGCGTTGTACAGCTTCATTTTGCTGCCGCGCAGCACACAGAGCTTCTCGCGCAGCGCGTTCATATCGCAGCTGGTATCCTTCAGAAAGGAAAACCGCCCGCTGTCCAGGCAAAACCGCAGCACCTGAGGGCTGAGAAGCCGCTTGAAGGGATAGGGACATTCGTAAAACCCCAACGGCATATCGGAGGGCAGCGCCCGCAGCAAAGCGCGCAGATTCGCTATCAGCACCGCGTCGTCGTCCTCGGGCGACGAGACCAGGCGGTTGCTTACCAGCACGACGGCGTCGGCCCCGCAATCGGCCATCGCGCACAGCTCGCGCGCCTGGTCCTGCATGCTTTGCGAAATATGGCCGGACACGACGACGGGCACCCTGCCCGCGCTCCACCGCACCGCGGCGCGCGCCAGCGCCACGCGCTCCTCCAGCGAGAGAAAGAACATTTCGCTCGACTGGCATACGGCGAACAGGCCGTCGCACCCCTGCGCTATGTACCAGGCAACCAGCGCTTCCAAGCCCGCCATGTCCAGCCTGCCGTCCTCCTGCAGGGGCGTCAGCATGACGGGCCATACCCCGTCCCGGAACCGTTCCATGGCGTCCCTCCTTCTGTTCACCAATAATGAACAACGTTCTTTATCCATCGCGCACAAAAGAAATACCTGGCCACACGGGAAAGCGGGCGGTCAGTAGATGTTCTGCTGGATTTTGCGCGCAGCTTCTTTCAGCATGGCGGCGAGCGTCACGATGCGCTCCGGGCTGAATCGCAGCGACGGACCGCTTACGCTTATCGCCGCACAGACTTGCCGGTTTCGGTTAAAAATGGGGACGCCCACGCATTTGATGCCGTATTCATGTTCCATATCGTCTACCGCATAGCCCTGCCGGCGCACCGTTTCCAGCTCGCTGCGCAGGCGTTCCGGGTCGGTAATGGTGTTTTCCGTATAGCGCTCCAGGGGCGTCTGCAGGCTGGCCTCCAACGTTTCCGGGGGCAGATACGCCAGCAGCGCCTTGCCGAGGCCGGTGCAGTACATTTTGACCCGAACGCCCATCAGGGAACGCATCATCTCAAGATTCTCAATGGGATGAATGGATTCCAGATACAGCACCTCGTCCCGATACGGGCGGCCGAGGTAGACGTGCTCCCTGACCTGATTGGCGATTTCCTGCATATACGGCAACGCGATTTTCGTCACGGAGAAGTTGCGGCTGACGGCGCGGCTATACTCGCACAGCTTGACGCCGAGCGAATACCGGCTGGTTTGCAGGTTCTGCTGCAGATAGTCCATCGCTTCAAAGGTGGAAACGATGTTGTGTACGGAGGACTTGCAAAGCCCGAGACGGGCGGCAATCTCCGAAATGCCAAGCTCCCGGTCGCCCAGAAAGCATTCCAGAACCTGCAGGGCTTTTTGTAGGCTTTTGACCTTGACTTCCTGCTCCATGCCAAGCGCCCCGCGTTCTTCCATCACGAATGATGTTCTATATTGATAGCTATCTTATCATGGAATGCCTGTGGTGTCAAGCCAAAAGCGCCCCGGCCCAGGAGACGGCTTTGTCGAAAAAGGGCGGATTTTCCCGATTTAAAGCGATGATTGCCCTTTACAAAGCGCGGGACTATCCGCTATACTATGCATTGGGTCGCATGGAGACGAAGAAGGAGGGATAACGCATGGTAGGATGTCTTGTCCGGCTGCAGGAAGCCAAGGGAACGCTGGCGCAGGCCGAGGAAAGAATACGTATCTATATCCTGAGCGATCCCAAAGCGGCTGCCAATCTGACCATTTCGGAGCTGGCCGACAGCTGTGCGACCAGTCGGACGACGGTCGTTCGCCTGTGCCGGGCGCTGGGGTATTCGGGATATAAGGAGTTTTCCAAGGCGCTGCTGCGGGATACCGCGTCGGAAGCGCTGGGGGCGATGTACGCGGACATTCACTCGGAAGACTGCCTGGGGCGCATTGTCGAAAGCGTCAGCCTGAACAATATTTCTTCCATCCAGCACACGCTGTCCATGATAAGCCACGAAAACCTGGCGCGCGCGGTGGACGCCATCATGACGGCGGGACGGCTGCATTTTTACGGCGTAGGCGGCTCGGGCATTGTGGCCAAGGACGCCCAATATAAATTTTTGCGCATTTTCCGCGATTGCGCGGCCTTTACCGACCCGCATGAGCAGCGCTTTGCCGCGGCGAGCCTGGGCAAAGGGGACGTGGCGGTGCTGGTTTCCTACACGGGGCAGACGCCGGACATGCTGGAGACGTTCAAGGTGCTGCGCCAGACGGGCGCGACGACCATCGCCATCACGCGCTATGGCCGCAACCCCATCAGCGACGGCGTGGATATCCCGCTGTGCGTCTCTTCCGCGGAAACCGCGCTGCGCTCCGGCGCGACGGGCAGCCGGATTGCGCAGCTGAACGTGGTGGATATCCTCTATACCGCGGTGTCGGGCCGCACCTATTCGCAAATCAAGGAGCGCCTGGCGCTGACGCAGGCCTCCCTGGGAAGTCCCCGGTCGGAAGGGCTGATTTGAGGCGGGGAAGACGACGAGAATCCGCGCCGCGGCCCGCATGACGGGCGCGTGGCGCGCCGCATACCGACACGAACGGCCGCGAATTGGTCCTACCTATTTGGGACGAATCCTATGCAGTCCGCAGGCGCGGCGCATAACGATGCGGCTGCGGGACGCGAGAGGAACGCGATGGGCGTTCCGCCTTTTCAGGCGCCGTTTTTCAACCGGGCGCAAAGCCGTGCAGATTCTGCCGCACTTTGCGCCCGGTTGCGCGTTGTCCGGAAACGCATGGCGTTCCGCCGGCGTCCGGCCGGCTGCCGCCCGCCGGGCGTTCGCTTTCCGCCGCCGGGGCAAAGGCGGCCACGCCCTGTTGCGACGCGCGACTTGACATTGATTTTACAAAGGGCGCCTTTTTGATTTTACATGCACGCGTTAGAATCGTAGCCGTGGAAGAAAATAAGGAAAAAGAAGAAAAGGAGAAACATCATGAAAAAAGGATTTGCTGTTGTGGTCGCGTCTTTGCTGATGATGGTCTCTCTGGCCGGCTGCGGCTACGCGGAGGGCGGCTCGGTGTCCACGGACGGCTCCACCTCCATGGAAAAGGTCATCGGCGTCCTGGGCGAGAGCTTCATGGAGGCCAACGCGGACGTGAACTTTACCTACAACCCCACCGGTTCCAGCGCGGGCATCACCGCCGCCCTGGAAGGAACGTGCGACATCGGCCTGTCCAGCCGCTACCTGAAGGAAGAGGAAAAGGAACAGGGCCTGCTGGAAACCATTCTGGCCTATGACGGCATCGCCATCATCGTGCATCCCGACAACCCCGTGGCGGACCTGACGATGGAGCAGATTGCCGGCATCTACACCGGAACCATCACCAACTGGAGCGAAGTGGGCGGAAACGACGGCGAAATCGTGTGCATCGGCCGCGAAGCCGGCTCCGGCACCCGCGACGGCTTTGAGACCATCACCGGCACGGAAGACGCCTGCCAGTACCGCCAGGAGCTGACCTCGACCGGCGCGGTCATCACCGCCGTAGCCTCCAACCCGAACGCCATCGGCTATGCCTCCCTGGCCTCCGTGAAGGAGACCGTCAAGGCGCTGAGCGTGGGCGGCGTGGTTCCCAGCGAAGAGACCGTTCGTGATGGCAGCTATGCCATCCAGCGCCCCTTCGTCCTGGTGACCAGGGAAGGCGTGGCCCTGAGCGAAACCGCGCAGCGCTTCTTCGACTACGTTACGTCCGCCGAAGCGCACGAGCTGATTGCCGCCGCGGGCGTGGTGCCTGTCCAATAAACACTGCATCCGGAAAGCGGCGGCGCTGCAGCCGCCGCTTCTTGGCGTGAGGCGACAACATGAAAAAACTGGATACTGTGATACAGGCGGCAAAGGCCGCGGGAGACGGCATGACAGATACAGAGCATAGGGCTTCCCGGAGCGCCAGGCAGAAACGACGGATAGAGACCGTCGTCCATGGCATTTTTCTGCTTCTGGGGCTTGTCACGATTGCCTGCGTCGGCATGATTACGGTCTACCTGGTGGTGTCCGGCATTCCCGCCATACGCGAAATCGGGCTCGTTCCGTTCCTCTTTGGCACCTCCTGGGAATCCACCGCGGCAGACCCCAAATTCGGCATTCTTCCCTTTATCCTGACCAGCGTATACGGCACGGCCGGCGCCGTGGTGCTGGGCGTGCCCATCGGGTTTCTGGTCGCGGTCTACCTGGCGAAAATCGCCCGTCCCCGGGTGAAGTCGCTGGTCTGCGGCGCGGTCGGCGTTCTGGCTGGCATTCCGTCCGTGGTCTATGGCCTGGTGGGCATGATGGTGCTGGTGCCGGGCATCCGGGAGCTGTTCGGCGTGCCCGACGGAGCCAGCCTCCTGGCCGCCATCCTGGTGCTGGCCGTTATGATTCTGCCCTCGGTCATCAATGTGTCCGTCACGGCGCTGGAAGCGGTGCCCAAGGAGTATGAGGACGCGTCCCTCGCCCTGGGGGCGACGCCGGAGGAAACGTATTTCCGCGTCAGCGTTCCCGCCGCTAGGAGCGGCATTGCGGCGGCCATCGTTCTGGGCGTGGGCCGCGCCATGGGCGAAGCGATGGCGGTGGTGATGGTTTCGGGCAACGTGGCGAATATGCCCGGCCTGTTTGAAAGCGTGCGCTTTTTGACCACCGCCGTGTCCAGCGAAATGGGGTATGCGTCCGGGCTGCAGCGGCAGGCGCTGTTTTCCATTGCGCTGGTGCTGTTCCTCTTTATCCTGCTCATCAACGCCGCGCTGAACCTATTTTTGAAGCACGAGAAGGAGAAGTGACCATGCACGCGAAGCTGTCTGCCCGGCGTCGCGCCTATTGCGCCGTGATGCGGGCGCTGATGGTGGCGGCCGTCGTCTGCACCTGCGGACTGATGCTGCTGCTGATTGGCTATGTCATGGCGATGGGCATTCCGCACCTGTCCTGGACGCTGCTTTCCACCAAGCCCAGCTATCTGACCGGCGCCATCGGCATTCTGCCCGACATGCTCAATACGATTTACCTTATCCTGGGCACGCTGGCCTTTGTGCTCCCCCTGGGGGTGGGCGCCGCCGTATATCTGACCGAGTACGCGAAAAACAAGCGGGTGGTCGCCGTCATTGAATATGCCGCCGAAACGCTTTCCGGCATTCCGTCGATTATTTACGGGCTTTTCGGCATGCTGTTTTTTGTGGAATTTCTCAGCCTGGGCAAGTGCATCCTGGCCGGATGCCTGACCCTGGTGATGATGAACCTGCCCACCATTATGCGCACCACGCAGGAGAGCCTGAAAATGGTTCCGCAGCCGTATCGGGAGAGCGCGTTTGGCCTGGGCGCCGGGAAATGGCGGGTGATTCGCACGGTGGTGCTGCCCGGCTGCATGGACGGCATTGTCGCCGGCTGCATCCTGACCGTCGGCCGCGTGCTGGGAGAATCCGCCGCGCTGCTGTTTACGGCGGGCTTTGCCCATGCGCTCAACGGGATTCTGGACGCATGGCTCAGCTCCGGGGCGAGCCTGACGGTCGCGCTGTACTTTTATGCCACCGAGCAGGGCGAGTTCGGCATTGCGTTTGCCATCGCCGCCATTTTGATGGTGCTGACCGTCCTGACAAACCTGTCCACCGCCTTTGTCGCAAAGCGCCTGAAAGGGAGGAGAGGCCTGTGAACGAAAACATCATGGAAGCCAGAGACCTGTGCCTGTGGTACGGAGCGGCGCAGGCGCTCAGGCATGTCGATTTGACCATACGGGAAAAGAACATCACGGCGCTGATTGGCCCGTCCGGCTGCGGGAAATCCACGTTTCTCAAGACGCTGAACCGGATGAACGATTTGATTCCCGGCGTGAAAATCACGGGCGCCGTGACCTACCGGGGACGGGATATCTTTTCCGCCGGGACGGAGGTCAACGAGCTTCGGCGGAACGTGGGCATGGTGTTCCAGAAGCCCAACCCGTTCCCCATGAGCGTCTACGACAACGTCGCCTACGGCCCCCGGACGCACGGCGTGACGGGCAGGGCAAAGCTCAACGAAATCGTGGAGCGCTCCCTGCGGGACGCCGCCATCTGGGACGAGGTGAAGGATTGCCTGAAGAAAAGCGCGCTGGGCCTGTCCGGCGGACAGCAGCAGCGGCTGTGCATCGCCAGGGCGCTGGCCGTGGAGCCGCAGGTGCTGCTCATGGACGAGCCCACCAGCGCGCTGGACCCCATATCGACCTCCAGAATCGAAGAGCTTGCACTTTCGCTCAAAGAAAAGTACACTATTGTTATCGTCACGCATAACATGCAGCAGGCAGTACGAATTTCTGACCAGACCGCGTTTTTTCTGCTGGGGGAGCTGATTGAGTACGGGGACACGGAAAAGGTGTTTTCTCAGCCGGTGGACAAGCGTACCGAGGATTACATCACGGGGAGGTTCGGATAATGAGAAGCCGCTTTGATGAGCAGCTCGCGCGTTTGAACCAGGAGCTTATCGAAATGGGCGCTTTGTGCGAAGAGGCCATCTCGCTGGCCGCCGCCGCGCTGGCGGAGGGCGACGGGCGGGAGGCGGGCGTGGCCGCGCTGGACCGGGAAATCGACCAGAAGGAGAGGGACATCGAAACCCTTTGCCTGAAGCTGCTGCTGCAGCAGCAGCCGGTCGCGCGCGACCTGAGGCAGATTTCCGCCGCGCTGAAAATGATTACCGACATGGAGCGAATCGGGGACCAGGCGGAGGATATTGCGGAAATCATCACGTTCCTGGGCGGGCGCACGGCCGACGAGCATACCCGGATTACGCGGATGGCCAAGGCGACGACGCAAATGGTGACGGACAGCATCGACGCGTTTGTCAGGCAGGACGTGTCGATAGCCGAGCGCGTCATCCGCAGCGACGACATCGTCGACGATTGCTTCGTGGAGGTCAAGAACAGCCTCATCTCGATGATTGCCGCAAATCCGCAGGAGGGAGAGTTCGCCCTGGATCTTCTGATGATTGCCAAGTATTTTGAACGCATCGGGGATCATGCGACCAACATTGCGGAATGGGTGGTTTTTTCCGTGACCGGCGTGCACAAGACGGAGGAGGAAACCGTATGATCTGGTGCGTGGAGGACGACGCCGCCATTCGCGATATTGAGGTGTATACGCTCCAATCCACCGGCTTTGAGGCAAGGGGCTTTGCCGACGGCGACTCCTTCTGGGAGGCGCTGGAAAAGGAGAAGCCGTCGCTGGTGATTCTGGACGTGATGCTGCCGGGCGGGGATGGGGTGGAACTCCTGCGCAGAATCCGGGCGACGGCCGGCCTGGCCGAGCTGCCGGTCATCATGGCAACGGCCAGGGGCACGGAATACGACAAAATTCAAAGCCTCGACCTGGGCGCGGATGATTATATCGTCAAACCGTTCGGCGTGATGGAGCTGGTCTCCCGGGTCAAGGCGGTGCTGCGCCGCTACCAGCAGCCGGCGGCTGTCCAGGAACTGCGGATGGGCGGGCTGGTGGTGCGGCCGGACGAACGGGTCGTAACGGTGGACGGCGTTCGGATACAGCTGACCTACAAGGAATTTGAGCTCCTGCGGCTGTTCATGGCGCGGCCCGGGATTGCCTTTACGCGGGATCAGCTGCTTTCCGACGTGTGGGGCGTGGACCACGTCGGCGAGACCCGCACCGTGGACATGCACATCCGCACGCTGCGGCAGAAGCTGGGCCCGTACGGCAATCTGATTGAAACAGTGCGCAACGTGGGCTATCGGATGGAGAGCGCGCAATGACCCGGAAGATATTCTGCGCCATTTTTCTTGTCTCCCTGGCCGTCCTGCTCGCCGGCCTTTTGATAGCCGCCGGCTGTACGTACCGCTACTTCGGCAGGGTGCAGGGCGAACAGCTCCGAAGCGAATGGCGGCTCGCCGCGGCGGGCATCGAGGAAAGTGGGATGGACTATTTGACACGGCTGGAGGACGACGGCGTGCGTCTGACCTGGATTGCGGCGGACGGAACGGTGCGCTATGACAGCGAAGTGGAAGCGTCCCAAATGGAAAACCATGCGGACCGCGAAGAATTCGGCGAAGCGCTGGCCTCGGGAACCGGCAGCAGCACGCGCTATTCCCGTACCCTCACGGAGCAGACGGTGTACTATGCGGCGCGGCTTTCCGACGGAACGGTGCTGCGCGTCTCGGTCAGCCGGGAAACGGTCTTTGGCATCATGGCCGGGGCGGCGCCGCTGCTGTGCGTGGCGGCCTGTCTGGCCGCCGCGCTGTCGTGGCTGCTGTCCGCACGGCTGGCCAGACGCATCGTCATGCCGCTCAATCGCATCGATTGGGACGCGCCCCTGGAAAACGATATCTACGAGGAGCTTTCGCCGCTGCTCGTGCGGATTTACCGCCAGCACCAGCAAATCAAGTCGCAGATGTTCCAGCTGCAGAAAAAGCAGGAGGAATTCACCCATATTACCGAGCATATGAAGGAAGGCCTGATTCTGCTGGACGGCAACGGATGCGTCCTGAGCATGAACCCCGCCGCGGCCGCGATCTTTGACGTGCGGGAAGACCCTGTGGGCAAGAGCTTTCTGACGATTGAGCGCAGCAGCGACATGAGCGAGGCCGCCGTGGCCGCGCGAAGCACGGGCCACACCCAGATTCGCCGGGAGCGTCACGGCAGGATATGGCAGTTTGATTTCAGCCGCATCGAGCAGGGGCAGGAAGCCGCCGGCCTGGTCGTGCTGGCGTTCGACATTTCCGAGCAGGAACGCGCGGAGCGCAGCCGCCGCGAGTTTACCGCCAACGTATCCCATGAGCTCAAGACGCCGCTGACCTCTATCATCGGCAGCGCGGACCTGCTGGACAACAATCTGGTCAAGCCCGAGGACGTTCCCCGCTTTGTCGGGCACATCCGCAAGGAGGCCACCCGGCTGTTGAACCTCATCGAGGATATTATCCGGCTTTCGCAGCTGGACGAAGGGGAGCAGCTGGCCTATGAAACGGTGGACCTCGCGCAAATCGCGCTGGAAGCGACGGAGCAGCTTCAGGACGCGGCGGTTCAGCACCGCGTGGCGCTGAGGCTGGAAACGATTCCCTGCCCGCTCCACAGCGTGGCGCGGCTGCTCCATGAAATCGTCTATAACCTGACGGAAAACGCCATCAAGTACAACGTTCCGGACGGCAAGGTGGTCATCACGGTTTCGCGCGAAGAGGACGAGGTTTGCCTGCAGGTCATGGACACGGGCATCGGCATCCCGGCGGAATACCAGGACAGGGTGTTCGAGCGCTTTTACCGTGTGGACAAAAGCCATTCCAAAGCCTCCGGCGGCACGGGGCTGGGCCTGTCGATTGTCAAGCATGCGGCGCAGCGGCTGGGCGCCCGGATCACGCTGCAGAGCGTTCCGGGCCGCGGGACGACGGTGACGGTCTGCTTCCCGCGATAGCCGCGCCGTCGTCCCGGGCAGGTTCGCCTGTCAGCCGGCAGACCGCCTTCTTCCAAACGCCCATGACAGAAGAAGGGCCAGCGCCGCCAGCGCCAGCCACAGCCCCGGGCGCGCCCCGTCTCCCGTCCGGGGCGGTGTGAGGATATCGCCGCCGCCGTTCTCGCCGTTGCCGTTGTCCTTGCGGTTGACAAAGCGCGCCTGCGCGGCGCCGTCCTGCGGTATGGAGCCGCTCGCCCCCTCCGAGGAGGCCGTATACCCTGCGACGGCCGCCTCCCGCACCTGATAGTGGATGCCCGCGGGCAGGCCGCTTGCCGTCCTGCTCTCGCCGTGCTTCAGGGGGAAGGTGGCCACGCCGTCTGTGAAGGTCATGCCGCCGTATGCGCCGGCGACGGCCGTATCGCTCAGCGTGACGGTGAAGGAAAAGGCGTCATCGGGACGGGCGCCCGTCCCGGCCACCGTCTTGCTTACGGTCAGGCTGCCTTGCGGCGCCCGGACGGACAGACGGCCGTTGTTGCCGTGATAGGCAAATGCGGTCGCATCGTCCATGGTGGCATAGGCGCACAGCGCCGCCGTGTCGGTTTGCTGGTTCACCTTTTCCGCATGCCGGGCGGCGGTGTTCGGCTCATAGGGCTGTCCCGGCCGGATGTTCCACTGGCCGTTTTTCTTTTCCACGTTGAGGGCAGTGTGCGAGAGGGAGCGGACTTCCGTGATGGTATGGGCAGCCCCATAGAACTGCACGGTATAATAATATACCGAATCCGGGTCAAACGAATCTCCGGTGGCCGCCATGGTGCATTCGTTGTCCGTATACAGCGGAATGTCTTCCTGCACAATGTAATAGGGATTGGACGCGGACGGGGCGAACTGGGCCTGGGCATTGCCGGCCGTAAGGCCGTGTACGCATTCTTTTTCCCCATCGAAAAGGTTGCAGTAAAAGTGCAGGCGGTCGCCTTCCGTGTGCCTGCTTTTGTATGACTCGTCGATTTTGCCGGCATCGACGGCCCCGTTCGCTGTCTTCACGCCGTCCTGCACGCCCACGGTATATATCACGCGCAGCGGATAGGCGACGTCTACCGTATTTGGACAGATAATCCGTGGCAAGGCCTATGAGCTTGTCGTCGCTGCTGTCCACGTTGAGCGGGAAGAATATCCTGTTGGCAACATCCTTGTTGGGCAGCATGTCGGTGAAGGGGGCGGAATAGTTGACATCGCCGAACACGGCGAAATCTCCGGTCATCATCCCCAGACCGTCGAGCGTAGAGAGCACGTTGACGCCGGTTGTGCTATCCATGGGATAGTACAGGCTGTTGACGCCGGTCTCCTTTATCATGGTGAGAATGGTGGAAAAGTCCATCGTGTCGGAGGTAAAGGTCTGCTCGGTGACGATTTCACCGCCGTGCGCCGTGAAATAGGCGGAGAACGAGCTCACCTGCGAGGTATGATAAGACTGCTGCTGGTTGTAGAGGATGGCAACCTTATCCCGGCCGTTGGCCAGCATGTAGGCGGCTACGATTTCCGCCATATCGTTGTTGGTGGGCTGCGCAAGATACATGTAGGGATAAGGCACGTCGTTTTCATCGTGCGTGCAGGCCACGTTGATCCACAGGCCCACCAGCGGCACCTGATAATCGGCGGCGTAGTCAATGAGCGCCAGGCCGATGTCGCTGACGGGGCAACCCATTATGGCAACACAGCCTTCTTCATCCGCCAGATAGGTATAGCCGTTGATGGCTTCGCGGGTATCCCAGGCGCCAACGTCGTAGCTGATGTACTCCAGCTGACGGCCTGCGATGCCTCCGGCGGCGTTGACCTCTTCGACGGCCAGCTGAAAACCGCGATCCATGGCCAGGGCAATGGAGGGATCGGGTGCGGTGATGCCCACCAGAGAGCCGAGCTTAATCGGTTCTTCGGCGAGTCCTGCCGTACCGAAGCACAGCACCGTCATCAGGGCGAGGAACATTGCCAGCATCTTTTTCATTTGGGATCCTTCCTTTCTATTTTTATGAAATCGTTATCATGACGCAAAACAATGAAACAATACAGCGAGTGCAGATATGTACATTTTTTGCCGACAAGAAATCGATTTCATAAGGTTTGTGATTATAATAACAATCGAGCGTACAAAATGATCCATGCGGTTTTGAAGTTGCATATGCCTTTTTATGCTTCTTGCGCAAAAGACGCCAGCCATGCGCGGAGGTGTGATGCATCCTGCAAAAGCTGTGCGGGTTCTTCGCCTCGTACAAACTCTATCATGTAGCGGCGCGGGCCGAGCGCGGCTATGTAGCGCTTCCATGCGTCTGCGCCATCCGCCAGCGCCAGGCGCGTATTATCGGCCGTCCATGTAAAAACATGCACATGCGAGATGTGCGGGCGCAGCGCCGCGATACAGGACAGGTTTTCTTCGGTGTCCTTTTCCGGGTTGGGCTGCCAGTAACTGTGCAGATTGGGGGCCTGCGCCTGTGCAAACAGGCTGCATGCCTGCGCCGGCGTGTGCGTCATGGTACCCCGGTGGCGCTCCACATGAATGCGCACACCTTCCGCCTGCGCGCAATCGCACACGGCACGCAGCTCCTGCGCGCCCTGCGCAATCTCCTGCGGCTGATAAAACGAGCCATCCAGGCGGACGGCGCCGGCCCAGATACGCACATCCCGCAAGCCCAGCGCAAGCGCTGTTTCCAGAACGGGGCGGAAATCCATGCCCGCATTCAAAAAAAAGTAGGAGCCCAGGGACAGGGCCGGAATGCCGGCATCCTCGCAGAGCGCGCGCACGCGGCGGGCCGCCGCCAGATCCCCCGCCGGCACGTGTACATCACCGCCCCATTCGATGCCCTCAATGCCGGCCCGGGCGGCAACGCGCAGAATTTCCTCCGGCTTCATGCGACGAAAGGTAACGGAGGTCAGACAAATCATGGGGGGCCTCCTTTCACAGGACGGGAGCAAGAGCCTCTTTCACATCGATTTGCAAAGCAGCGCTTGGACACACGCTGAAACAGTAGCCGCAGCCTACGCACTGTGCTGTTTTCTGCGCGATTCTACCATTCATAACCATCCCGTCATACCAGCAAGCGTCCACGCAGCGACCGCAGCCGACGCATTTGTCGGCATCGACCATGCGCGCCTTGTAAGCGGCGCCCAGGGCTCTGCTGCGCGCTTGCGTGTTGGCTGCATGGGCATCCACCAAGAAGCTGGCCTTGCCGCAGATGTCCTCCATGGTATCATAGCCCTGCTCTTCCATGAGCTTTTCAAAGCTTTCTATCACCTGCGCTACGGCGCGCGGTCCCAGACAGCACGCCAATGAGCCGAGCTGCACGGCATCGCTGCCTGCCAGCAACAACTTGGCGGCTGCTTCGGCATGATACACGCCCCCGCCCGCAAACATGGGGGCTTTGATGCCGCGCCTGCGTGCCTCGGCTGCCACATAGCTGATAATCGGCAGGCTTTGGCTGGCGCCATATCCCGCGCCTCCATAGCTGGCGCCGTACTGGTAGTCCAGAGACAGCAGCATCCCGCGCCAGCGCGCCGTAGGGCCGACGGCATCGGCGCCTGCGTTCAGCGCCGCCTGCATGGCAGTAAAGGGGTTACAGCCCTCTACCGGCAGTTTGCACATAACGGGGATTTTGACGGCGTCGCGCACCCGTTGCGTCCCTTGCGAAACGATTTCATAAAAGCCTTCGTATTCGTCGGCCACATAGGCTACCCCGGGGGAGTTGAGATGCAATTCCACGGCATCCGCGCCGGCCTTTTCAAAGGCGATGGCCTCGGCAACCCATTTTTCACGCCATTCGTGGCCGATATCCAGCAGATACCCAACCGATACCCACAATCGAATCGTAGGATCCAATTGGTCGCGCGTTCGGGCTACATCCTCAACAAAATCCTCAAATCGGGCATATTTATCCGGCAGGGATGCGCCCAGCGCATGCGATTGCACACAGGCTTGTCCGCCCAGCATGTTGGCTCCCGCGGGCAAAATGATGGATCCGCCGCCTGCGCCATGGCCAAAATTGCGCATGACGATGGCGCCCGGGTGTCCCTGTGCGCTTTTCAGAACGCCCTTCAGCCCGTGCGTGGCGGGCGAAGAAGCCACGATAAAGGGGTTTTTCAGCCCCAGAGATTTTACCCTCAGATCCGCCATACGTTTTCATACCTCCTTTTTGATTTTTATCCAAGGAAATGCAGAAAACGATTTCATCAACTCTAATCATACACATTTGTCACAGACATGTCAATAGACACAGCGAAAATATATCAAAAACAGCCGCAGGACGAGAGAAGAGAATTTTTCCGTCTATTCAGCGCGTGGATTTGCGGATGATGAGCTCGGTATCCAAATAGTCGGTCACGGCCTCAAAGTGCTCGGGGTCGTGAATATGGAAAATCAGCTTTTTGGCTGCCAATTCGCCAATCTGAATAAACGGGATGGACATGGTGGTGAGCTGGGGCTCAAAATAATTGCTTTGTTCAATGTTATCAATGCTGATTACCGATACGTCCTGCGGTATGCGCAGGCCGATGTCGCGTATGGCGCGCATGACGATGATGGCCTTCGGGTCGCTGGTGGCCAGAAGTCCGTCTATTTGCACCCCGGAGCGCAGACGCTGCTGCGTCAGTCGATAGAGGTTGTTGAGCTCCTTGATTTCCTGCAGGACCAGCATCGGGTCGGCCTCCAACCCGTGATCGGCCAGCGCCTGCTTATAACCCTCCAGCCGCCGGCGATAAATGTGCAAATCCTGGCGTCCGCTGGCAATGGCGATGCGCCGATGGCCCGTTTTGATAAGATAGGAGGCGGCGTCATAGGCTACGCGAAAATTGTCAATCATCACGTTGTCCATGCCGTCGTTTTCAAAACCGCGAATGACCTGCGCTACGGGGAATCCGCTGTCATGCAGTTCGCGAAGATGGGGACTGTCATCCCGGGCCGGGGCTACAATGATACCATCCACCCATTGGCGGCGCAAACGCACCAGATAGCGTTTTTCGGTTTCCACATCATCGTCCGTGTTACACAACAGCACGGTGTAGTTATTCTTGCGCGCTACGTTTTCCACGCCGCGCGCCACCAGAGGCCAAATCTGGTTTTCAATGCCCGGCACCATCAGCGCGATGATGTTGGTTTTGCGCTCGCGCAGCGCGCGAGCAAGCGGATTGGGTTGATAGTTGAGCGCTTGAATGGCTTCCATCACGCGCGTTTTGGTGGCATCATCCACAAATGCCTTGCCGCTAAGCACGCGTGAAACCGTGCTCACAGATACGTTTGCCCTTCGCGCTACATCTTTGATGGTAGCCAAAGACGCTCCTCCTTTGCTTTGGAACGACTGTTATCATGATAACATATTGTAAGGCAGGATGCAAAGAATTGCATGGGGAGAACCGTAAAATTGACGAAAAAACGGTCGGAAAGACGGCGGTCTTCTGATATCCCAAATGGCGGCAGAACGAAAGAACGGAAGACAATCATATCATGACAGTCCGGAAAGGACACGGCACCGAACCGGAAAAACATGACGGGCAGGCCATGACGAACGTGCGGAGGACATGATGGCAGACGTCCTGCCGGCACGGAGCGCCGAGCGGCAGCCCTTTCCCATGCCATTCGCAGCGGCGGCGCGTACGCCGCGAGGAGCGGCTGCAAGTCGCTTCCGTCGAAGCCCCCTTTGGGGAGGCTTGGAGGGCCGAAGCCCTCCAAATGGAATCCGAACCCGGCGACATGTGCGGCGGG
>NHCFR05603__coassemble_646_pt1 | contig 22005 bp, 25 predicted proteins | sample NHCFR05603__metabat2_high_PE_044 | metagenome-assembled genome bin NHCFR05603
CTTGCAGCCGCTCCAGCTTGTCGGAAATGGCCGGCGCAGCCGGCCTTTTCCGACAAGCTGAGCGCCCGGCCATGAGGCCGGGCACTGTTTTTTGCCCTTCGGCGATGGGATGCAGAGGCCGCAACGGCGCGGCTGCGCCAGGCCGGAGGAAAGCGCCCGGTTTTCCGCCTGTCAAATGCCTTTTGCAAGGCATTCCGGGGAAAAACAGCGTCGACCGGCCGACGGGACGGCCTGCGCAGCAAATGCCGCCTGCGCTCCCGCGGCCGTGTCTCCCGCATACGCATGCGGGAGGGGACGAATCGCCGTCCGCCCTCTCCCGCGCGGTGTCCCGCAGGAATGCGCCGCCTCAGGGCTGCGACGGGCCGTCCTTGATGAACAGCACGTCTTTCTTGGCCAGGCTGACAGTCAGCGTCTGGCCGATATCGCGATGACGCGTTCCCTCGTTGACAAACTCCACATCAACGGATATGCCGTTTCCTTCCAGCGTATAGCGCATGATGCTGCCAATCATGGAAAAGCGCGTAATCCTGCCGGTGACGCTGTATCCGTCCGCAACCGGCGCCACGGAGAACACCTCCGGCCGGATGGCGACCACGTCGCACGCCGGCGCAGGAATGCCCAGCAGCTGCGCCGCCTGCGCGGGGGACAGGACGTTATAGTGTCCGATGAACTGCGCCACGAAGGTGGTTTTCGGCTGGGTATAAATGTCCTCGGGCGCGCCTTCCTGCTCAATGATGCCGTTATGCATGACGCAGATGCGGTCCGAGATGGCCATGGCCTCTTCCTGGTCATGCGTGACGAAGATGGCGGTAATGTGCATGCTTTGCTGAATTTCGCGAATCTGGATGCGCAGGTTCTGGCGAATCTGGGCATCCAGCGCGGAAAGCGGCTCGTCCAGCAGCAGGACCTTCGGTTCCATAATCAGGGCGCGCGCAAGCGCGACGCGCTGCTGCTGGCCGCCGGAGAGCTGGCTGGGACGGTGGCGCTCCTTGCCCTCCAGGCCCACCAGCGCTATCATCTTTTTCACCTTCTCGCGGATGACGTCCTTGGGTTGCTTCTGGATGGTCAGGCCAAAGGCGATGTTCTGCGCGGCCGTCATGTTCGGGAAGAGCGCGTAGCTCTGAAAGACCATGCCGACCTGGCGATGGCGCGCGTCAATGGCCGTGACATCCTTGCCGTCGATGAAGACGCTGCCGCTGTCAATAACGTTCAGGCCTGCAATCGCGCGCAGCAGCGTGGACTTGCCGCAGCCGGAGGGCCCCAGCAGCGTGACCATTTCGCCCTGCTCCACGTCCAGATGGATGTTTTTCAGCACCGTGTTGTCGCCGAAGCTCTTGACGACGTCCTTGATTTGAATAAAACTCATGGTTCTTTTGCCCCTCCTGTCATGCGACGTTCTTTGGCTTGCCCCCGCTCAGCTTCATCACCAGCGCGCAGATCAGGGTCATGATCAACACATAGATGATGACGACCGCGCTGGACAGGTGTCCGGTCTGCTTCATGACGAGATCCAGGTAAATCTGTACCGTCTCATAGCTGCCGCCGATGAGCATATTCGCCACGACAAATTCGCCAAACAGCGTCGAAAAGCTCAGCAGCGTGCTGACCAGGATGCCCGGGGCAACGCCCGGCACGATAATGCGGAGGAAAGTGGTCAGGGTGGAAGCGCCAAGCACGCGCGCCGCTTCGGTAATCGGGACGATATCAATGGCGTGCATGGCGTTGTTCACGCCCGAGTAGACCAGCGGCATGACCAGAATAAAGTATGCGCCGGCCAGGACCAGCACCATCGGGATGTCCGTGCCGCCATAGGCGCGCAGCAGCGCGACCGCGCTGATGACGCCCGGAATGGCGTAGGGAATGAGGGTAATCATCTTCATGACGGCCTCCAGCCGGGGCGTGAAGGCGCACACGGCAAACACCAGAGGCGTCATCACCAGCACCGCCGCCGCCACGCTGAGGGCGCTGACGAACACGCTGCGCAGGATGGACATCCAGAAGCGGCCTTCGGAGAACAGCTCGACATAAAACTTGAGCGTGAACGTGCTGGGCAAAATGGTGTTGGACCAGTTGTCCGTCAGCGAATACACGCCCGTGATGACAAACGGCATGAACAGGTATATCATCAGGAAGATGACGATGAGCTTCGGGCCCAGCTTTGTTTTTTTCATGACTTCAGCCCCCTTCTGCCGGCCACGCGCGAGGCCCAGTCATTGATCAGCATGACGACAATCAGCACCATGGCCAGCGTAATGGCCAGCGCCGAACCAAGCTCCGGCTTGGTGCGGATGTCGCCGCTCATCAGCGCGCCGATGCGAATCGGCACAATATTGTAGCTGGAGGAGACCAGGTAGTACGCCGTGGCAAACGCGCCCATGGCGTTGGCAAAGAGCACCGTGAACGTGGAAAGAATGCTGGGCAGGATGGCCGGAATGCCGATGCGCGTCCAGAACTGCACGCTGGACGCGCCCAGGATGGACGCCGCTTCCTTCCAGTCGTCCCGTATGCCGCGGTAAATGGGGTAGAGCAGCATGATGCCCAGAGGCACCTGAAAATAGGTGTAGGCGATAACCAGCCCCTGGACGGTGCGGATGGAAAAGCTCTGGGTAATATCGATACCGAACGCCTTCAGAAGCGTGACAAACATACCCGAGCTGCCCAGCATGACCGTCAGCGCAAAGCCCAGCGGCAGGCCGGCAAAATTGCTGGTCATGTTGACCACGACGAGCAGGTTATTCTGGGTGTGTTCGCTGGCGAAGCGGGTGATGGCATAGGAACAGAACAGCGCGATGAGAATGCCGTAAAGGCTGGATTGCAGGGACAGCACAAAGCTGTTGCGGAAGCTTTGAAAATAGAATTTGCTGGTAAAAATACTGACGAAGTTTTCCAGAGAGAACCCGCCTGTTTCCGGGCTGGACAGCGAGGTGGAAATCAGGCTGAGCAGCGGCATCCCCATGAACGCGACGACAAAGGCAAGGAACATCAGCATTGTCACCGCGTAAAACACATTGACGCCCCTCTTTTTTTTCAAGGCACGTCCCTCCTAACGAACTTGGGGCTGCGCGCAATGCGCAGCCCCCGCGTTTACCAAAGCGATGGTCAGTTCATGTAGATGGCGACCTCTTCCTGCCACAGCTCGGGCAGGCCGGCGACCGTCTGGTCAAAGACGGACCAGTCTTCCACATAGTAGACGTTGCTGTAGAGCGAGTCGTCCAGGATGGCGGCCTTCGCCTCCTCGGAGAACTCCACGTCGGTGCGGATGGGCTTGGCATGGCCCAGCGCCAGGAAGTTCTGGCCTACGTCGCTGAGAATGACTTCGCGCACCAGCATGGCGGCATAGGGGTTGTTGGCATACTTGTTGATGACCGAAGCATAGCCGGAGGCCGCGGCGCCGTCGGAGGGCACGGTGATGGCATAACGGCCGGTATCTTCGCCCTGCGCCTCGTAGATGGTCTCGGCATAGCCCAGCGCGTTGAAGTCCCACACGACCGCGACGCCGACTTCGCCCTTTTCCAGGTTCTCCACGTACGGGTCGGAAGTAATCAGGCGGCCCTGCTTCGCCAGCTCCGCGAAGAACGGCATGGCCGGGGACAGGTCGGTCTCGTCGCCGCCGTGCGCATAGGCGCACGCCAGCACGCCGACATACGCCTGCGCGGCGCGCTCAATGTCGCCAATCCAGACGCTGTAGTCGCCTTCGAGCAGGTCGGCCCAGGTCTCGGGCAGATCGCCGGTCACGTTCTGGGTGTCGATGATGAAGGCGGTGGTGCAGGTATACGGCTCAATCCAGAGGCCGTCGGGATGCTTGGCGTAGTCGGGGATGGAATCCCAGTGGCTGGTCTTGAACGGCAGGAGCAAATCCTGCTCGACCGCTACGCCCGTCATGGAGATGCCGATATCGCCGATATCCGCGTCCGCCTTGCCCTGCAGCGCGAAGCGCTCCAGCTCCTCGGCGGAGGACATGTCCGTATCGGAGTGGGCAATGCCATAGGTTTCCTCAATGTAAGCCCACAGGTCTTTCCAGTTCGCCCATTCGTCCGGCATGCCCACGGAGAAAACCTGGCCCTCCGCCTGCGCCGCGGCGACGAGCTCTTCCAGCGTCATGCTGGCGGCCGCCTCCGCCGCCGCCAGGTTGGATTCCGCGTCGGCGAGCGCAAGGCCTGACGCGCACAGGCACATCACCAGGGCCAGTACCAGGGACAGCAGTTTTTTCATGACAGGGTACCCTCCTTACAATATGCGATTTGTGGCATAACAGCCGTAAAATTAAGTATAATTTAGCATCTCTGCCCTACCTTGTCAAGACGTCATTTTATACCCGACACGGCCCCGGCCATGCCGCTGCGGCGAAAACAGCGCGAACGCGGCCGGGCGCGCCCGTCGCCCGCGAAGAAAAGACCCGGCGCGGCGGGGTAGTGCTCCGCGGATTTCGCCGTGCTCCAAACATTGACAAAAACGGCGACAAAGGGTATAATTTTTTCTATATAGGTCACAAAGCGTTCGCGCCCGGGGCGCGCAGCGCGCGTTGCGGGCAAGAGGCGCGGGGCAGGCGACCGGGAAGGCGGGCTGGCGAATCGATGGGCGGGGAGACGTTGCTGAGCGTCGGCATTGATATCGGCACTTCGACCACGCAAACGGTATTCAGCCGCATCGTGCTTTCCAACACCGCCCCCGCCTTTTCCATTCCCCGGATACAAATTACGGAAAAAACCGTGCTCTTTCGTGCTCCCATTTGCCTCACGCCGCTCCTGCGCCCTGACACCATCGACGCGGAAGGCGTGCGCGCCCTCGTGGCAGACGCCTACCGCCAGGCGGGTGTCCGTCCTGCGGAGATTGGATGCGGCGCGGTGATTATTACGGGAGAAACGGCGCGCAAGCAGAACGCCCGGGCCGTGCTGGAGGCGCTGTCGGGCTTTGCGGGGGATTTCGTTGTGGCGACCGCCGGCCCCAGGCTGGAAGCCGTCCTGGCCGGCCGCGGCGCCGGCGCGGCGGCGATGTCGGAAGAGAAGGGACGCTCGGTATTGAACCTGGACATCGGCGGCGGCACGACGAACCTTTGCCTGTTCCGCCGCGGAGAGGCCGAGCAGGCCGCCTGTCTGGACGTGGGCGGACGGCTGCTGCGCTTCGAGCCGGGGAGCCTGCGGGTGCGGGACTTTACCGAAGCGATGTCGCGCATCGCCCGGGATGCGGGGGTGCGCCTGGCGCCGGGGGAGACGCTGACGCAGGCGCAGGCGGAGGCCCTGGCCGACCGCATGGCGGGCGTGCTCCTGGAAAGCGTGGGGCTGCGCCCGCGCACGCCGCTGCATGACGCGCTGTGCGTGGGCGAGGCGCTGCCCGAGGGGTGCGAAGCGGATATTTATACGTTTTCGGGCGGCGTGGGCGCGTGCGTGTACGGCGAAGGGACGGACGACGCGGCGTTTTCCGACATCGGCGCGGAGCTGGGCAGGAGCCTGGCGCGCAGCGAGTTTTTTACCCGCGGCCGGGTCATGCGGCCGCCGGAAACGCACAGCGCCACGGTGATTGGCGCGGGCGCATACAGCGTGGAAGTATCCGGGAGCACCGTCTGCTACCGCAACGTGACCCTGCCGATGAAGAATCTGCCCGTGGGCGTGGTCAGAATGCGGGACGCGGAGGACATGAACGGCCTGCGCGCGCGCGTTCTCGAACAGATTTCGCTGCACGACGGCCTGTGCGCCATCGGGTTTGAGGGCATCAGGGCGCCGGACTACGCGACGGTGCTCCGCCTCGCCGAAGAGCTGGGCGAGGCGATGACGGCGCTGCCGGTCAAGGTCGTCATCATGGAGCGGGACATGGCCAAGGCGCTGGGCCAGGCGCTGCTGCGGCGCTGGGGACCGGACGCGTCGGTGCTCTGCATCGACGGTATCCATCTGCGGTACGGGGATACCGTGGACATCGGCGTTCCGCTGTCGGAAGGGCGCGTGCTGCCCGTGGTGGTCAAAACGCTGGCATTCGCATCTGGGGAGGATGGGAAACCGTGAAGCTGTCGACGCAGTTGATGGGCCGGAACTATACGTTCCACTCCGTGCGCGAGGTGATGGGCAAGGCAAACCACGAAAAGTCGGGCGACGGCCTGGCGGGCGTGGCCGCAGAAACGCCGCAGGAGCGGGTGGCGGCGCGCATTGTCCTCAGCCGCCTGCGGGTTCGGGAGCTGTGCGAAAACCCCGCCGTCCCCTATGAAGAGGACGAGGTGACGCGGCTGATTCTGGACGATTTGAACACGCGCATCTACGACGAATATAAGGAAATGTCCATAGGCGAGCTTCGCGAGGAAGTGCTGTGCAGCGATTCGGAAACGCTGCTGCGGATGGGTCGCGGGCTTTCCAGCGAGGTGATTGCCGCGGTCTGCAAGCTGATGAGCAATCTGGATTTGGTCTATGCGGCACGGAAAATCCATGTGACCGCGCACTGCGCGACGACCATCGGCCGTCCGGGCACGCTGTCGGCGCGCCTGCAGCCCAACCATCCCACCGATGACGTGGACGGCATTACCGCCTCGGTGCTCGAGGGGCTTTCCTATGGCGTGGGCGACGCGGTCATCGGGCTGAACCCCGTGGACGCGTCGACGGCCAGCGTGTACGCCATTCTCAACCGCTTCGCCGAGCTGAAGGCGCGCTACGCCATTCCCACGCAGAACTGCGTGCTCGCGCACGTTACGACGGCCATGGACGCGGTGGAAAAGGGCGCGCCGTGCGATTTGATTTTCCAGAGCATCGCGGGCAGCGAAAAGGGCAACCGGGCTTTCGGCATCGACGCCGGGATGATTGCGGACGCCCGTGCTCTCATGCTCGCCAGGGGCGCGTCGCGCGGCCCCAATGTGCTCTATTTCGAGACCGGGCAGGGGAGCGAGCTGTCCAGCGACGCGCATAACGGCTGGGACCAGCTGACCATGGAGTCGCGCTGCTACGGTTTTGCACGCCATTTCGCGCCCTTCCTGGTCAATACGGTGGTCGGCTTTATCGGGCCCGAATACCTCTATGACAGCCGCCAGTTTATCCGCGCGGGCCTGGAGGATCATTTCATGGGCAAGCTCCACGGCCTGCCGATGGGCTGCGACTGCTGCTACACCAACCACATGAAGGCCGACCAGGACGACAATGAGAACCTGGCGGTGCTCCTGGCGGGGGCGGGCTGTACCTATTTTATGGGCGTGCCCCACAGCGACGACGTCATGCTCAACTACCAGAGCACGGGCTATCATGATATCGCCGCCATTCGCGAAACGCTGGGGCTTTCGCCGATACGGGAATTTGAAGCCTGGCTGGAGAAGTGGGGATTCTGGGAGAACGGCCGGCTGACGGCCCGGGCCGGCGACGCGTCGGTCTTTCTGCGCTGAAGGGGGGCTGGCGAAGTGAACGAGCAGGAAATCCGCCGAATTGTCGAGCGCGTGCTCGCACAGATGCAAAAGGAGGGGGCCGACGCGGGCGCGGAGCAGGAAACGCCCCTGCCCGACCTGGCGCAGATTGATTTGCGCACCTGGTATCTGGTGGACGACCCGCAGGACCGCGAGGCGTTCCTGGCGCTGAAGGAAAAAACGCCCGCCCGTCTGGGCGTCGGCCACGCCGGAGCACGGTATCGCACCGAAACGATGCTCCGCTTTCAGGCCGACCACACGGCGGCGCAGAGCGCGGTGTTTTCCGATGTGCCGGAGGCGTTTTTGCAAAGCCTTTCGCTGCGGACGTTTCAGACGCTCTGCCAATCGCGGGACGAGTTTCTGACGCGGCCGGACAAGGGGCGCGCCTTCGCGCCCGACGTGCTGCAGGACATCGCCCGCCACGCAAAGGACAAGCCCCGCGCGGTCGTGTACCTGGCCGACGGCCTGTCGTCCAGCGCGGTGGTCTCCAATGCGGGGGATATTCTGCCCGTGGTGCTGGACGGCCTGCGGGCGGAGGGCGTCTCGTGTGCGGAGCCGTTTTTCGTCAAGTACGGGCGCGTGGCGACGCAGGACATGATTGGCGAGGCGACGGGCGCGGACGTGGTGTGCGTGCTGCTGGGCGAACGCCCGGGCCTGGTCACGGCCAACAGCATGAGCGCCTATCTGGCATACCGGCCTACGGTGGGCATGCCAGAGAGCCGCCGCACGGTGGTGGCGAACATCCACAGCGGCGGAACGCCCTGTGTGGAGGCGGGCGCGCACATTGTGGATTTGATTCGGCTGATGCTGGAAAAACAGAAAAGCGGGATTGAACTGCCCGTCTGACGGAGGAAGGCATGCGCGGCGATCCATTGAGGGCAAAGGTGCTTTCCGTCCGGATGATACCGCGGGCGGACGGCGCGCTGAAGGAACGGTTTTCACTCCGGCCGCAGGAGCAGTCGCTGGGGCTGATTACCTGCGACAGCGACGACGTGGGCTATACGGCCCTGGACGAGGCGACCAAGAAGGCCGAAGTGCGCGTGTGCTACGCGCAGTCCATGTACGCAGGCGCGGCCAACGCCAATACCGCGCTGGCCGGGGAGTTTCTGGGCATCCTGGCCGGCCCCACGCCGGCCGAAGTGGAAAGCGGACTGCGGGCCGCGGCGGCGTTTATCGAGCATGGCGGATGCTTTTATTCGGCCAATGACGACGACTCCGTGCCCTATTATGCGCACTGTATTTCGCGCACGGGCAGCTACCTGTCCGCCGCGTGCGGCATCGCGGAGGGTTCGCCGCTGGCGTATCTGATTGCGCCGCCGCTGGAGAGCATTTACGCCATGGACAAGGCGCTGAAGGCTGCCAGCGTCCGGCTGGTGGAGTTTTACGGGCCGCCGTCCCCGACCAATTTCGGGGGCGGGCTGCTGACGGGTTCGCAGTCCGACTGCGCGGCTGCGTGCCAGGCCTTTGCACAGGCCGTATGCGAAGTGGCGGGCCGGCCGCTTTGCTTCGAGGAGTGATGGAATGAGCGTAACGGCGTTGGGGATGATTGAGACCATCGGCCTGGTTTCCGCCATCGAGGCTGCGGACGCGGGGCTGAAGGCCGCGCGCGTGCGGCTGCTGGGCACGGATTATGTGCGCGGTGGTCTGGTCATGGTGCGCTTCGAAGGAGAAGTCGCCGCCGTGCAGGCCGCGGTGGACGCCGGCGCCGAGGCGGCCCGCCGGGTCGGACATGTCTTTTCCGCCCACGTCATTCCCCGCGCGATGCCGGAAGTATTCTGCATGCTGGCGCTGGACGTGGGAGAAGGACCGGCCCGGCGCCATATGGACGGCTGCGCGCAGTGCGGCGGATGCGAAGGCGGGAGAAGAGCGTGCGGGCTGTCCTGGGCGCCGGGGGCCGGCGCTGCGGCGTCCGAACCAAAGCCGGCGCCCGCGGAGGCGGCGCCCACGTGGGAGCAGATGCGGACGTGGAAGGTGGTACGCCTGCGGCAGTACGCCCGCAGGCTCGAAGGCTTCCCGATGTCCCCCAACGAGATACGCTATGCCAAGAAGAAAGACCTGCTGGACGCCCTGCGCGCCCTGCTGGGAAAGGAGACTGATTGATGCAGCTGGACCGTGATCTCGCCTCCATACAGGAGGTACGCGACCTGATTCGCGCGGCCAAAAAGGCCCAGGCGCTGCTGGCCGAGATGAATCAGCGGCAGGTGGACGATATCGTGCGCGCCATGAGCGAGGCGGCGTGCCGGCACGCCCGGGAACTGGCCCACATGGCGGTGGAAGAGACCGGCTTTGGCGTGGAAGGCGACAAGGTGACCAAGAATCTGTTCGCCGGGCGCACGGTGTATGAGTCCATCCGCGACGTGCGCAGCATCGGCATCATCGGCGAGGACCGGGAAAAGAGAATCCTCGAGGCGGCCGTGCCCGTGGGCGTGGTGGCGGGCCTGGTACCCAGCACCAATCCGACCTCCACGACCATTTTCAAGGCCCTCATCTCGGTCAAGGCGGGCAACGCCCTGATTGTATCGCCGCATCCGTCCGCCGTGCGCTGCATTGGCAGAACCGTGGAAATCCTGACCGAGGCGGCGGGCCGCATGGGCGCGCCGGCCGGCATGCTGTCCATGATGACCCTGCCGACCCTGCAGGGCACCTCGGAATTGATGAAGCTGTCCGATTTGATTCTGGCGACGGGCGGCACGGCCATGGTCAAGGCGGCGTATTCGTCCGGCACGCCCGCGCTGGGCGTAGGCCCCGGCAACGTGCCGGCCTATATCGAGCGCACGGCCAATATTCCGGACGCCGTGCGGCGCATTCTGGCGAGCAAGACGTTTGATAACGGCACCATTTGCGCGTCCGAGCAGTCCATTGTGACGGAACGGTGCGTCAAAAACGAGGTGATTGCCGAACTCAAACGCCAGGGCGGCCATTTCGTATCCGGCGAGGATGCGGACAGGCTGGCCCGCGTCATCCTGCGCCCCGGCGCGGCGACGGTCAATCCGCGCATCGTCGGGCGCAGCCCGCAGACCATCGCCGACATGGCGGGCATCCGCATCCCGTCGGACGCCCGCGTACTCCTCTGCGAGCAGGAGCACGTCGGCCGCGAGTATCCCTTCTCCATCGAAAAGCTCTCGCCCATCCTGGCCTTTTACACGGTGGAGGACTGGCAAAGCGCCTGCGAGAAATGCCTGGAGCTGCTGCGCTTTGGCGGAATGGGGCACAGCCTGTCCATGCATACGCAAAACGCAGAACTGGTGCGAACGTTCCTGACCAAAAAACCGGTGTCCCGCCTGCTGGTCAACACCGGCTCCACACAGGGCGGCATCGGCGCGACCACGGGCATTATGCCTTCGCTGACGCTGGGCTGCGGCGCGGTGGGCGGGAGCGCCACCAGCGATAACGTCACCGTCCACCATCTTTTCCAGATTCGCCGCGCCGCCTATGGCCTCATCGAGCCGGAGGCGGTCGCCGCCGAATCCGCGCCGCAGCCCGCGCCCGTTCGCAGCGCTGCGGCCGACGCGCTCAGCTCCGAGGAGATGGAGCGCATTGTGCAGGCCGTACTCCGGCAGGTACGCGGGCGGCCATAGCCCGCCTCCGCCGTTTGCATACAAGCCAAGGCATACGCTCTGAAATAAAAAGGAGGAACAACCTATGAATCGTGAAAAGATCGCACTGGGCATGGTGGAGACCAAGGGCTTGGTCGGCTCCATCGAGGCGGCGGACGCCATGGTCAAGGCCGCCAACGTTACCCTGGCCGGCAAAGTGCACGTCGGCGGCGGACTGGTCACCGTGATGGTGCGCGGCGACGTGGGCGCGGTAAAGGCCGCGACGGACGCGGGCGCGGCGGCGGCCGATCGCGTGGGCGAGCTGGTGTCCGTCCATGTCATTCCCCGTCCCCATGAGGAGCTGGAGAGCATTCTCCCGCATATCGAAGTGTGATCGACTTTTCGCAGGAGGGAAACGCAATGGATCTTATCGCTCTGGGCATGATTGAAACCCGCGGCCTGGTCGGCTCCATCGAAGCGGCGGACGCCATGGTCAAGGCCGCCAACGTCACCCTTATCGGCAAGGTGCATGTCGGCGGCGGCCTTGTGACGGTGATGGTGCGCGGCGAGGTGGGCGCGGTGAAGGCTGCGGTGGACGCGGGCGCGGCGGCGGCCGAGCGCGTCGGACATCTGGTGTCTACGCACGTCATTCCCCGTCCGCACGAGGAAGTCAACGCCATTCTCCCCACGCGCGAATAACGCCCCGTGCGCGCGCCCTGACGGCCTGGCGGAGCATGGGCCGAAGCTGCGGCGTGCTCCGGCACGGCGAGAGCGCCCAGCGACGGTGCTCCGCATCCGGGTGAACGCCGTCAAGGCGTTTCAGCGCCTGCTGGCAGGAGAGCAGGCTTCCTAACGCGCCGTCCGCGCGCCGGACTTCGCGGGGGAAAACCTGCGGCAAGGGAGGAAACATATGCATTACATTACCGAGCGGGAGCTGCGCAGCCGCTTTGCCTCCGGCGTACCGGAGCATTTCGATGTGCCGCCGGACGCCAGGCTGACGCCGGCGGCGCGTCAATACCTGATGGATTTGCGGCTGTATAAAATCGGGGAGAGGCCCAAACGGCCCCCGGAAGGGAAAAAGCCGGAGCACCGGACGCACCTGACAGGCGCGGAGCTGGTCTCCAAGGCGCATCCGCGCATCGCGCTGCGCGGAAAGCTGGATACGCTGCAAAGCGAGCTGCTGCTGTGCCTGCTGGACGCGCCGTGCGAAGTGCGCGCAGGCCTGCAGGACGCGCTGGAGCTGGTGCGCAACGTGCTGGCCTGCGACGTAAAGGGGACCCCGCTGCCGGACTGGAAGCTGGACGGCCTGACGGCGGACGAGGTGCGCGCCGCTTCGCACCGGCCGCAGACATTCGGGTATCCCGGCCATATTCTGCCCGCGCCGGAGCAGGGCAGGCTTTCGCTGCAGATGAACCGGCTGCGCGCGCTGACTCGCGAGGCGGAGGTGGCGGCGGTGACGGCGTTCGACCATGGCGACCGGCTGGACCGGCTCGATTTGGTAACGGCGCTCAACCGGCTGTCCAGCTTCTTTTATGTGCTCGAGCTGCGCACGGCCATTCGGGAGGGGTGAACCATGGACCGGATTGACGCCATTGTCCGCGCCGTGCTGGAGAGGCTTGCGGCCGAAGGCGGGGCGAAGCAGGAAGGCGCTGCGGACGGTTTGGGCGCGCCCGCCGGCGGGACGGACGCATCGGCCGGCTGTGCCGAGCGCCGAACCGAGCGCCCGGTCATCCCCGCGGAGCTGTCCGCCCGCCATGTGCACCTGTCAGAGGAGGATCTTCAGGCGCTCTTTGGCGTGCGCACGCTGGAAAAAGTGCGGGATATTTCCCAGCCCGGCCAGTTTTTGTCCACGCTCCGCCTGCGGCTCATCGGCCCCAAGGGAGTCCTGGAAAACGTCGCGGTGCTCGGACCGCCGCGCAGGGAAACCCAGGTGGAGATTTCCGCTACCGACGCCCGCGCCCTGGGCATTCAACCGCCGGTTCGCATGTCCGGCGACCTTCGCGGCGCGGCCCGCGTGACGCTGCAGGCAGGGGAGGCGTTCCTGTCGCGCGAGGCGGCCATTATCGCCCGGCGGCATCTGCATATGACCCCGCCGCAGGCCGCGTGCTACGGGCTCAGGGACGGGCAGCGCGTATCCGTGCGGGTGTGCGGAACAAGGCCGCTGGTGCTGGAGGACGTGGCGGTACGGGTCACGGACGCTTCCGCGCTGGCGCTGCACATCGATGCGGACGAGGCCAACGCGGCGGGGGTGAGCGGCGCGTGCACATGCGAACTGGTGGGAGCATGCACCGGCAGGGATGCGGGGGAGCAGTGCGCCGAGGCGGCGTGCTCCGACCAGGCTACTGCGTGCTCTTTTGAAGGCAAGGCGCTTACGGAGCAGGTGCTGCGCACGTTGGCCGGGCAGGGCGCGCAGAAGATTGTGCTCCGCCGGGGGCAGCTGGTGACGCCGCTGGCGCGCGATACGGCCAAGAGCCTGCATATCACGTTGGAGGCACCCAAATGATTATTGCGAAGGTAGTAGGAAATCTGTGGGCGACCCGCAAGGAAGAGTCGCTGGTGGGCCGCAAGCTGATGATGGTGCAGCCCGCCTCGCTGGAAGGCGACGTCCAGGGAGAGTGCTTTGTCGCGGTGGACACCATCGACGCGGGTGTTGGCGAGATGGTGCTGGTGGCGCAGGGCTCTTCCGCCCGCAAATCCCTGGGACAGACCGACTCCCCCGTGGACGCGGCCATTGTGGCCATCATTGACATCCACGAGGTCAAGCGCGGGGGCGGCGCATGAATGCGCTGGAACGCCTGCGCGCGGGCGGCGTGGTCGGCGGCGGGGGCGCGGGCTTTCCGCTGTATCAGAAGCTGGCCGCCCGGGTAAAGACGCTGCTGATAAACGCCGCGGAGTGCGAACCGCTTCTGCGCTCCGATCAGTACCTCATGCTGCATGAGACCGAGGCGCTCCTGCGCGGCGCGGAGGCGCTGCGGGCGTTGGCGGGCGCGGAACAGTGCGTGCTCTGTCTGAAAGAGCATTACAGAGAGCAGCTCCGCGTGCTCCGGGAGGGGATAGAACGCCTGGCGCTGGAAAGGGTATCGGTGAAAGCCATGCCCGCGGTCTATCCTATCGGCGATGAACAGGCGGTCGTCTACGAGGCGACGGCGCGCGCGGTGCCGCCGCTGCGCCTGCCCTCCAGCGTGGAGGCAACGGTGGTCAGCGTTTCCACCGCCATCAACGCTTACTATGCGCAATCGGGCGTCCCGGTTACGCACCGTTATGTGACGGTCGCCGGGTGCGTGCTCCGCCCGGGCGTGTATCACGTTCCGGTCGGGATGCCGGTTTCCGAGCTGCTGGAGCAGGCGGGCGGCTGCACCGTGCGGGAGCACCGCGTGTTTCTGGGCGGGCCGATGATGGGCACGCTCCTCCATCCGCAGGACGATGCGGTCGTTACGAAGACCTGCGGTGGCGTGCTGGTGTTTCCTGCGGCGCACGTCCTCGTCCGACAGGCGGAGCTGCCGCTGGCGCATATGCGCAACCGCGCAAAGGCCGCCTGCATCCAGTGCCGCACCTGTACGGATTTGTGCCCGCGCTATCTGCTCGGCCATCCCATTGCGCCGCATCTGAGCATGCGCGCGTTCGCCATGGGCCGCGATATGCAGGACGGTTCGCCGCTGCTGTGCATGGAATGCGGCGTGTGCGAGCTGTACGCGTGTCCGATGTCGCTTTCGCCGCGCGCGGTGCAGCGCATGTATAAGGAAGCGCTGCGCGGGCAAGGCGCCAGGCCGGACTTTGCGGCCGAAGCGGCGCATCGTATGCGCGGCTGCCGCCAGGTGCCCACCGAGCGGCTGATGGCCCGCATCGATGTGAGCGCCTATGCGTTCGACACGCCCGCGCAGGCCGTCGAGGTAACGTCCGAACGAGTCCGGATTCCGCTGCGCCAGCATATCGGGGTTGCGGCAGCGCCATGCGTCGCGCCCGGCGAGCGCGTGCGCTGCGGCGACACGGTGGGACGCATGGCGCCCGGCGCGCTGGGGGCGGACGTGCATGCCAGCATCGACGGGGTGGTGGAACGGGTGGACGCGGACGCGGTGGTCATTGGAAGGGAGGCAGCGCGGTGATTTCGCTGGGTCTTTTGGAGCTGAACAGCATTGCGCGCGGCGTGGAGGCGGGCGACGCGATGCTCAAGGCCGCGGAGGTAACGCTGCTCAAGGCCGGCTCGGTCTGCCCGGGCAAGTATACCGTGGTCATCTCCGGCGAGGTGGCGGCGGTGAAGGCTGCGATGGACGCGGGGCGGGCGCTGGCACGCGACTGCCTGGTGGACGATTTGACCATCGCCAGCCTGGAACCCCAGGTCATCCCCGCGATTGCCGGCTGCGCCCAGACGCGCGGCGTGCAGGCGCTGGGCGTGATGGAGTTTTACTCCATCGCCGCTTCCGTCGTTGGTGCGGACGCGGCGGCCAAGGCGGCCGACGTGCGGCTGCTGGAGGTTCGCCTGGGCCTGGGAATTGGCGGGAAATCCTATGTATCGCTTTCCGGGGAGGTGGCGGCAGTGCAGGCGGCGGTCGACGCGGGCATCGCCGAAGCGAAGGCCAAGGGCCTGCTGGTCTCCACCTGTGTAATTCCCTCACCGCGGGAAGAAATATTTGATTCTATGCTTTGAGGAGGTACGGTATCATGCAAGTCGTCTATGCACATCGCGGCGCGTCGGGGTATGCGCCGGAAAACACCTTGGAGGCTTTTGAACTGGCTGCAAAGATGGGCGCCTATGGCGTGGAGCTGGACGTGCATATCGCCAAGGACGGAGAAATCGTCGTGGCGCACGATGAAACCATCGACAGGGTCAGCGACGGGAGCGGATACATCTGCCAGATGACCACGGCCGAGCTGAAGCGCTTCCGCTTTAATAAAACGCATCCCGAATGCGCAGACGCGACCCTGCCCACGCTGCGCGAGGTATACGAGCTGCTCAAGCCCTACGGGCTGCACGTCAACGTGGAGCTGAAGAACAGCGTTATCTTCTATGAGCGCCTGGAGGAAAAATGCGTGGAACTGGCGGCCCAAATGGGCATGACCGATCGCGTGCTCTATTCCAGCTTCAACCATTACAGCCTGGTGCATCTCAAAGAGATGGACGCCTCGATTCCCTGCGGTGCGCTCTACCATGCCACGCTGGTACGCCCGTGGGAGTACGCGCACAGTCTGGGATTGAACGCGCTGCATCCGCATATGTCCGAGCTGCTTGTGAAGGGCGAATGCGAGCAGGCGCACGCGCTGGGGCTGGAAGTCAACCCATGGACCGTGAACACGCCGGAGCATCTGCGCGCGGTCATCGCGGCGGGCGCGGACCGCATCATTACCAATTTCCCCGATCGGGCGCTGGAGGCGCTGCGGGAGGCGAAATAAAGGCGGGCAGACGCCGAATCGCGCGAAATTGCCTGCGCGGCATGGCCGTGCAGGCAGTTTTGACCGTCGACAAAGCCTTGTCGACGGCCTTTCGCTGCAAGGCTGTTTCTCAGCCTTGCAGCGAAGGGAACATCATGTTCCTGTGCGCAAAGCGCACGGCCGGAACATGATAGCGGAAGCGGCTTGCAGCCGCTCCTCGCGGCGGACCGCCGCCCGGGGAGGATGCAGCGGGCGCCCGGCTCGGCGGCGCCGGTGATGGCCATGCGGTTTTCCGTGCGATGCAAGGGAACGACGGCCTGGGGCTGCCTGCAGCATCGCTTCCTTTTTATATGCGCATGGTGGAAACGCCTGCGCGCCGCCGCCTTGACAGGGGCGGGTCGGTATGGTATATAGAGCCTAGAGAACCTGGAGCGGGCGCGGGCCGCCCGGACGGCCCGGCCGATTTTCGGAAACGGAGGGCTTTGTGACATGCGATATCATGTGCTCAGCGGAATTGACCGTCTGGATACGGTCGCGCGGCAGCTGTCGGGCCGGCGGGTCGGCCTGATGACCAACCCCACGGGCGTGGACCACGAACTGGTCAGCACCATTGACCGGATTGGACGGGATTTCCGCCTGACCGCCATGTTTGCCGTAGAACATGGGATTCGCGGCGATATCCAGGCGGGCAAGGCGGTGGATACTTTCGTAGACGAGGCAACGGGCGTGACCGTCTTTAGCGCTTACGGCAAGCACTGCCATTTCAGCGACGAAATGCTGGACGCTTTCGACGTTCTGGTGTTTGACATGCAGGACGTGGGCGCCCGTTTTTATACCTATCTGTATTCCCTTTCCTATGCCATGGAGTCCTGCGCGCGCGCCGGCAAGGACGTGGTCGTCCTGGACCGTGTCAATCCGCTGGGCGGCGTCAAACGCTGCGGCACGGTCCTGGATACGCGCTTTTCTTCCTTCGTGGGGGATTACGAGCTGCCGACCCAGTACGCGCTGACCATTGGCGAATTTGCGCGCTACGTGCGGGACTATCTGCATCTGGACGTGGATGTGACCGTGGTGCCCCTGCAGGGCTGGCGGCGGGAGATGTATCTGGACGATACGGACCTGCCCTGGGTCGCCCCTTCGCCGAACTGCCCGGATTTGGCGGCGGCGCTGTGCTATATCGGCACCTGCATCTTTGAAGGAACCAACCTCAGCGAGGGCCGCGGCACCACGCAGCCGTTCCAGATCATCGGCGCGCCGTTTGTGGACGGGGCGGCGCTGGAAAAGCGCATGAACGCGCTGGGGCTGGAGGGGCTGCATTTCCGGCGCACCTCTTTCTGCCCGATGTTCAATAAGCATCAGGGCGCGCTGTGCCATGGCGTGCAGATGCACATCACCGACAGGGAGCGGAGCGACGTGTTCGCGGGCGGCCTGTACCTGCTGGATACCCTTCGGGACATGTATCCGGAGCAGGTGGAGTTCCTGGGCAAAAACGAGCAGGGCATCTATACGCTCGACAGGCTCCTGGGCACCAACGCCTACCGGACCGGACAGTGCAGCGCGAAGGCGCTTGTGGAACAGAGCCGGGAGCCGGTGCGCCGCTTTGGCGAGCAGACGGCGAAATATCTGCTGTATTGACGAAACGGCGCCCGGAAACAGCTAGGAGGAGCGGCCTGTGCACAGCGGCGATATCATCCGGACCTTTCAACCCATTATGGCCAACACGGAGGGCATCTGCGGCTTTATCTCCCAGGCCAGCAGCCCGCGCCTGATGCGCGTGCTGGAAGGCATCGAGCAGTCGCCCCTTACCAAGGTGCAGTTGGATCAGCTGCTCTCGCTTCAGGGCATCTGCTGCGTCACGGACGGATTCTTTCGCTACTATTGGCTGACCGCTCCCCGGCATTTTTACCGGCTGGAGCCCATTGCGCTGCCCGAGGCATGCGACGGCATCGCCAGCATCGAGCAGCTGCGCTGGGGCTTTAACCGCCTGTTCATTGACTGCCTCCTGCTCTTTGGCAATATCCCCATGGGCTTTCGCACGCTGGCGCAGATGTCCTATGAGGCGCTGGAAGCGTTTTTTGCCCGGCAAAGGACGCCTGACGAGGCCATTCAGCGCCGCGGAAGCACCCTCCCGTTCCATGATATCCCCAAGGAGGACCGCTATCTTATTTCCGAGATGGCCTGCAAAACATTCGCCAATATCTACGGAAAGGGCGAATTGCTGGAAAAGCTGAAGACCTCGTATCGGGAGGCAAGGCGCAGGGGCATCCGCCATCCGACGTTTCGCAAGCTGCTGGACGGCGAATACCTGCAGCGCGAGCCGGACCAGCTGTCCCTGTTTGCGGCCAACGATATCCTGGACGAGCAGGCCGAAGACGAAGCGGATATTGAGAAAAAGGCGGCGCTGCTTTCGGAGCGGTTCGAGCGCGCGCACCGGATGGCGCTGGAGAACACGGAGCTGTATCTGTCGCTGGTCAACGACCTGGACGTATATGTCGCCACGAGCATGCGCACCAAGGAACACTTCATGGAAATGGCGCGCTTTTGTGAAACCGTGTTCCAAAGCGACGAGCTGCGCGCATACGATTTGCGCTATTTTGACCCGACCATCAGCGCGGCGGACTCGCACGAGGACAAGGGGCTCATCGAATGCCTGATGGTCAAGGCCGCCAGGATGCTGATTTACTCTTCGGGCGATAAGGACTCTTTCGGCAAGGACGTGGAGGCCGCCATGGCCCTGTGCCTGGGCAAGCCCACCATTTTCTACTGCAAGGAAAAAAACGGCCGCGCCGCCTTCTTCCGCCATGTCCATCCGCTCAGCCGGCTGGTGGACTTCCGCACGGGCGTGGCCGGAGGCGTCATGGTCTGCGAGAACGAGCGGGAGGTCATTCGCCTCGTGAAGCGCATCCTTACCAACCAAATGGAGTATGTCATCGACAGAAAATACCCGGACAGAGCGTATTACCTTTTGAAGGAGCGCACCACGGATTCCATCGTGCGCATCCAGACGGACAACCGGCTGCTCAGCAGCGTGTTCTGGAACAGCTACCACCCCATGGGCGGGGACGCGCCCTGAAAAGCGCGCCCCGGACGGCAGACCCTGTTCCCCCACGGAAGGAAACCGGAGGCGCGGCCGCGGCCGGGGAACGGGAGCGCGGGGGAAGCAAATTTGTCGGACATCGCAAAAAGCCGTTGACAATGCCTTGCGCTTGTGCTAAATTATATAGGCATGTTTGGAGGTGGGCTTGGCCCGCCTTGTTCCTGTGAAATTTTTGAAGATGGAGGTGGACGTCATGGCTGTCGGCGCCCGTGTGAAGATTACGCTGGCCTGCCCGGAATGCAAGCAGCGCAATTATAACACCATGAAGAACAAGAAAAATAACCCCGACCGCATCGAGCTGAGCAAGTATTGCCCGTTTTGCAGAAAGCACACGCCGCATAAGGAAACCCGCTGACGCTTGGTAACGGCAAAGGATGTGAAAGAATTGGCCAAGGACGAAAAGAACCTTCCCAAGGAAAAAGAGAAGGAAAAGAAGGCCGGCGGCAACAAGTTTGTCAGGGCGATTACCGCGCTGCCCAGGCGGATGTGGAACGCCATTACCAACTCGTATGCCGAGCTGCGGAAAGTAACCTGGCCGAGCCGCAAGGACCTTATCAACTACACGGCCATCGTGCTGGTCTTTATGATCATCATGGCGTGCGTGGTCGGCGTTCTCGACCTGGGCGCTACGGAACTGATCTCTCTCATTATCGGATAACGATTAGGAAGGGGACGGCATGGCAGATCACGGCGAAAGCAACGGATTGCAATGGTATGTCGCGCATACCTACTCCGGTTATGAGAACAAGGTCAAAGCCAATCTCGAAAAGGCCGTGGAAAACAACGGCATGCAGGACTTGATTCAGGAAATCCGCGTGCCGGTGGAAGAGGTCATCGAGATAAAAAACGGCAAGCGCCGCACGGTGCAGCGCAAGGTGTTTCCCGGCTATGTGCTGGTGCGCATGGTCATGACGGACGAGTCCTGGTACGTCGTGCGAAACACGCGCGGTGTCACCGGTTTTGTCGGCCCGGGGTCCAAGCCGATCCCGCTGACGGACGAGGAAGTCGAAACCATGGGCATGGAATGCCGCAGCATGCGCGTGGACATCGCCTTGGGCGAAGAAGTGCGGATTCTGTCCGGCCCCCTGGAGGATTTCGTGGGCCGGGTGGAAGAAATCGATACGCTGCACCAGACGGTGCGCGTGGTCGTCACCATGTTTGGCCGCGAGACGCCCGTGGAGCTGGAATTCTCGCAGGTCAAGCGCGAAAAATAACGTCATCAACAGCCTTCGGGCGTTGAGACCCCGCGGCCGTGTCCGCGGGCGTGGGAGGAACCGAGGTTCCGCGTAACCACAAATAGAGGAGGATTTATTGCATGGCTAAGAAAGTGACGGCGATCATCAAGCTGCAGGTGAACGCGGCGAAGGCTACGCCGGCGCCCCCGATTGGCCCGGCCCTCGGCCAGCATGGCGTCAACATCCCCGGATTCTGCAAAGAATTCAACGAGCGCACGGCCAAGCAGGCCGGCCTGGTGATCCCGGTCGTTATCACCGTTTACTCCGACCGCTCCTTTACCTTCATCACCAAGACGCCGCCGGTGCCGGTGCTCATCAAAAAGGCGCTGAACATCGAAACCGCGTCGGGACGGCCCAACCGCGACAAGGTCGGCCAGCTGACCCGCGAGCAGGTGCGCCAGATTGCCGAGACCAAGATGCCCGACCTCAACGCCGGCAGCATTGAGGCCGCGATGAGCATGGTGGCCGGCACCGCGCGCTCCATGGGCGTGACCGTAGAGGCATAAGGAACGAATTGTGGGAGGCTAAAACCGCTATCACCACAGGGAGGAAATGAAATGAAGCACGGCAAGAAATATGTTGACAGCGCCAAGCTGATCGACCGCCTGACGCAGTATGACCCCCAGGAGGCCATTGCGCTGGCCAAGCAGACCGCCAAGGCGAAGTTTGACGAGACCATCGAAATCTCCGTCCGCCTGGGCGTTGACCCCCGCCACGCTGACCAGCAGGTCCGCGGCGCGGTCGTTCTCCCCAACGGCACGGGCAAAACCGTGCGCGTGCTCGTCTTCGCCAAGGGCGACAAGGCCAAGGAGGCCGAGGCCGCCGGCGCGGATTTCGTGGGCGCGGAGGACATGGTCGCGAAAATTCAGCAGGAGAACTGGTTCGGCTTTGACGCCTGCGTCGCTACGCCGGACATGATGGGCATCGTGGGCCGCATCGGCCGTATCCTCGGCCCGAAGGGCCTCATGCCCAACCCCAAGAGCGGCACGGTCAGCATGGATGTGACCCGCGCCATCCACGATATCAAGGCCGGTAAGGTCGAGTATCGCGTGGACAAGACCGCCATCATCCACTGCCCCATCGGGAAGAAGTCCTTTGAGGACGAAAAGCTTATGGAGAACCTGACCACCCTGATGGACGCCATCAACAAGGCCAAGCCGGCCGCGGCGAAGGGCACGTACCTGCGCTCGGTCGTCCTGTCCAGCACGATGGGCCCCGGCATCAAGGTCAACCCGCTCAAGTTCTAATCGCTGAAGCAACCGGTCGGTTCCAAGCGGACATGGGAATGCCAAACATGCAAAAGAGCGCGCCTGAAAAGCGCGCTCACAGACCGTCGACAAAGCCTTGTCGACGGTCTTTCGTTTGTCGACAAAGGCCGGCTGCGCGGTCCTTTGTCGCCAG
>NHCFR05603__coassemble_650_pt1 | contig 21933 bp, 20 predicted proteins | sample NHCFR05603__metabat2_high_PE_044 | metagenome-assembled genome bin NHCFR05603
AGGAACAGGAAGGAGCCGATGGGCCGCTTGGGGTCTTTGAGGCCGGCGCGGGCGCGGCGGATGGCGCGCGAGACCGCATGCACGGCTTCCTCCTGGCCGATGAGGCGCTTATGCAGAATATCCTCCAGATGCAGCAGCCGGACGGACTCGTCTTCGGTCAGCCGCTGCACGGGCACGCCGGTCCAGCTGGCCACAATCTGGGCGATTTCCTCTTCGCCGACGGTTTCGCCCGGCTTGTCCATATCCGATTCCCACGCCTTTTGCAGGCCCTCCATCTGCGCGCGCAGGCCGCGCTCTGTATCGCGCACGCTGGCCGCCTTTTCAAAGTCCTGATGCTGCACGGCCTCTTCCTTTTCCTTGGCCAGCGACTCCAGCTGCGCCTCCAGCGCCTTGACGTCCGGGGGCGGCGTGAACGAGCGGATGCGCACGCGGGAAGCGGCCTCGTCCATCAGGTCGATGGCCTTGTCCGGCAGGCAGCGGTCGCTGATATAGCGGTCCGACAAATCGACGGCCGCGCGCAGCGCTTCGTCGGTGATGGTCACCTTGTGATGGGCCTCGTATTTGTCCCGCAGGCCCGTAATGATGGCCAACGCTTCCTCGCGGGTGGGCTCGCCCACCATCACCGGCTGGAACCTGCGTTCCAGGGCGGCGTCCTTTTCGATGTACTTGCGGTATTCGTCCAGCGTCGTCGCGCCGATGCACTGAATCTCGCCCCGCGCCAGCGCCGGCTTGAGCATGTTCGAAGCGTCTATCGCCCCTTCCGCACCGCCCGCGCCGACGATGGTATGCAGCTCGTCGATAAAGAGAATGATATTCCCGCTCTTGCGCAGCTCCGCCACCGCGTTTTTGAATCGTTCCTCAAATTCGCCGCGGTATTTGCTGCCCGCCAGCATGGAGGCGATGTCCAGCGCGCAGACGCGCTTGCCGCGCAGCATATGGGGCATGGTTCCCTCCGCGATGCGCTGCGCCAGGCCTTCGACGATGTTCTTGGTGCGGCGGATGAGTATCTGCGTGATGCGCTCTATCTCCGTCTGCCGGCCGATGACCGGGTCCAGCTCTCCCTGCTCCGCGGCGCGCGTCATGTCGTGGCCGTACTGGTCCAGGGTCGGCGTTTCCGTGCTGCCGCGCGTGTCGGGCGTGGCGCCTTCTCGCATCTGCGCGAGCAGCTTCTCGCGCGTCTTGCGCAAATCCAGCCCCAGGTCCTGCAGTACGCGCGCGGCCACCCCCTCGCCCTCGCGCATCAGCGAAAGCCACAGATGTTCCGCGCCGATGTACTTGTGGCCCAGCTGGCGCGCCTCGACCAGGCTGAATTCCAGAATTTTCTTGGTCCGGGGCGTATAGGTCAGCCGGTCGGACGAGCCGTCCCCACGGCCCACCAGGCGCTCGGCCTGCGCCAGGGCGGCTTCATAGGTAATGCCGCCCAGCAGCGCCTGCATCTGCGCGCCCGGCTCTCTGAGCAGGCCGAGCAGCAGGTGCTCGGTGCCCACATAGTCGTGCCCCATGCCTTTCGCCGCTTCCTGTGCGGCCATCAGCGCGCGCTGGGCGCGCTCGGTGAATCTTCCTGCAAATGCCATAATGCTCTCCTCTATCCGTTTTACAGCTTGCAAAGCCTCGCCTGTTTCGCTCTGCCACCGCTCACAGGTTCAGCGTCTTATACGTTTCGTCCGTTTCGTCCAGCGTTGCCCGCAGCAGCTCGGCCAGCGCGGTCTGGCGGGAATCGTCCTCCAGGAAAGCCCCGGCGCGAAGGCCCAGATGGCCGGGCTGCGCGGAAAGATACAGCGCGTCCATCGCGTCCAGGGTATGGGGCAAAATGCCCGCCACGACGCTCAGCCGCAGCGTACTCCAGCACGTCTGAAAATGCTCAAAGCGCAGGGTCTGCGCCGTAGCCGCCTCCCTGAGCGCCTCCGCCAGCGCCTGCTCCAGGCTTTCCTTATCCGAAAGCAGCATCGCTTCTCTCGCCTGCCGCTCCCGGGCGACAATCCGGTGCGCGGCGGTCGTGACGGTCTCCAGGATTTCCGCCTCGGACATGCCCATGCCCGCCACGTTGGTCAGCTCCACCATATCTCCGTCCCGCACCCGCGACAGCCCCACGCGCAGCTCCTCGCACAGCGGCCGCGCCAGCGGCGTCTGTCCGCCGCGCAGCAGCGCGGGCAGGTGCATTCTCACGCGGACGCGCAGCCCCGTGCCTGCCTCCGCCGGGTCGGCGGTCAGGTAGCCGTACTCCCCGTCAAAGGCATAGTCGAGCGTTTCGCCCAGCGCCGCGTCCAGCCCGGACACCGCGCGGTACGCAGCCTCCGGCGCAAGGCCCGGCCAGACGGCGTGCATGCGCAGGTGGTCGCCGTCGTTGACGCACGCGCACAGGCGCTGATCGCGCCGCACCAGGGCGGCGCGGCCCTCCACGCCCCGCTGCGCCAGCCGGCGGTCCACCAGCCCGCGCTCTGCCAGGGCGCTGATTTCCCACGCCTTCAGGCAGTCCAGGGGCAGGCGCGCGTATTCCCCGCGCAGGTTGGCGCGCAGGAACGCTTCTTCCACCCGCTCCTGCGTCCGGCGTGCCTCGTCGTCGTCCGGCCGTCCGGGCAGGCAGGGCGGGAAGCGCATCCCGTCCAGATTGCGAACCAGCGTGGCCCGCGTGGTCAGCACGACGTCCCGTGCGGCGTCAGTCATGGCAACCCTCGCCTTTCCCCTGCGCGCACAGCGTCTGAATTTCATCCCGAAGCTCGGCTGCCTGCTCGAAGTCCTCCCGGTCGACGGCCTCCGACAGCGCCCGCCGCAGCGCGTCCAGCCGGCAAATACGCCTCGCTTCCGCGCCGGCCCGGGCGGGGATACCGCCGCGATGGCGCGCGATGCCGTGGTAGCCCTGCAGCCAGGGCGTCAGGTTTTTCCGGAACGCCTGATAGCAGTCCGGGCAGCCCAGGCGACGGTTGGCCAGAAAGTCGGAATACATCATGCCGCACGCGGGACAACGCAGCGCGTTCGCCCCGCCGTTTGCGCCCATCAGGGCGGACAGCAGCGCCTGCGGGTTCAACCGCGTCCGCCTGCCCAGCCTGGCAACGCACTGGGCGCAGAGGTTTCGCTCCGTCAGATTTCCGTCCACATGGGTCAACAGCCGGATGACGGCCGGATTGGCCCCGCACTCATCGCACATCATGCACGCTTCCCTCCTCCGCAGAAGGTCGCCCGGCTATCTGCAGCAGCATGGCGCGCAAAACGCTCGCCCGCAGCGTGTCCTTGAAGGCGACCGGAAGATGAATGGCCTCATTGGATACGGCCGCGCGCATCAGGCCCGCTTCGTTTTTCGTCACGACGCCGTTTTCCCGAAGCTGCGAGATGATGGCCTCGCAGTCCTGGCGGGAAATGGCGGAGCCGATGCGCTGGTTGATAAGATACAGCAGGTTGCTCCCCGGCGACTCGCGCAGGCGCACGATGCGGATGTATCCCCCGCCGCCTCGCCGGCTTTCGATGATATATCCATGGTCGGGCGTAAAGCGCGTGGACAGCACGTATGTAATCTGGGAGGGCGCGCAGCGGAAATACTGCGCCAGCTCGTTGCGCTGTACGTCCACCTGTTCCTGCCCTTCTTCCAGCAGTGATTTGATAAACGCCTCAATGCTGTCGGTCAATGGTTTCATCTGGATCCTCCCCCGTTTTTGACCATCTTTGATATTCATAGTATACCACAAAATCTGAAAAGTGCAAGCGGGGATCGATGGAAGAATGACAACCCCGGTTTTGCGCATGCCTGCGCCGCCGTTTCCGCGCGGGGCGCGCCCTTTGGCGGACGGTGGGCAAATGCATGCGCGCCGTCCCGGAGACCGCACGCAGCGTCCCGCGCCGGAAAAGGCAAAAAAGTTTCCCCCGCGTGCCGGCGCGGCGCGCGGCTTCGGGCCTGCCCCTGCGCGACAGCATATGCGGCAGGCGCACACGGTCATGCGGTTTCGTGCGCCACAGCCCGTTGACATGCCCGGCGCGGGCAACCCGACAGCCGGGCCTGTGTCGCTGCCCGCTGCGCCCGGGAGCGTGGAATGCGCCGGCGTCCGCAGGCTCCCTCCTTCCGCGCTGTGCGCAGGGCGCGGCAACAAAAAAAGCGAGTCCATGACTCGCTTCAGGCCGTCGACAACGTCTTGTCGACGGTATTTCGCTGCAAGGCTGTTTCTCAGCCTTGCAGCGAAGGAAATATCATGTTCCGGCCGCGCGCCTGCCGGCTTATGCCTTCGGGCCGGCCTCGACGATTTTCTTGGGCATATTCTGGTACTTGGCAAAGTTCTTCACGAACATCGCCGCCAGGTCCTTGGCCGCCTTGTCGTACGCCTCCTTGTCGGCCCAGGTGTTCCGGGGCACGAGCACTTCGTCCGGCACGTTCGGGCAGCTCGTGGGCACCAGGAGGTTAAAGGTCTCGTCCAGATGGAAGGAGCCCTTCTCCAAATCGCCGTTGAGGGCCGCGGTCACCATGGCGCGGGTGTACTTGATGGCCATACGCTTGCCACCCTTGCCCGCGGGGCCGCCGGACCAGCCGGTGTTGACCAGATATACGTTCGCTCCGAACTCGTCGATGCGGTCGCCCAGCATCTCCGCATAGCGGCTGGCGGCCAGCGGCAGGAAGGGCGCGCCGAAGCAGGTGGAGAACGTCGCCACGGGCTCGGTGATGCCGCGCTCGGTGCCCGCCAGCTTGGCGGTATAGCCGGTCACAAAGTGGTACATCGCCGCTTCCCGGCTGAGCTTGCTGACAGGCGGAAGCACGCCGAAGGCGTCCGCGGTCAGGAAGATAACGGTCTTGGGATGGCCGGCGATGCCGGGAATCTGCGCGTTGGGGATGTACTCGACCGGATAGCCCACGCGAGTATTTTCCGTCACGCTGCCGTCGTTGTAATCCAGGGTGCGGTCGTTCTCATCGATAACGACGTTTTCCACCAGGGAACCGAACCGGATGGCATCCCAGATTTGGGGTTCATTTTCGCGGGAAAGGTTGATGCACTTGGCATAGCAGCCGCCTTCAATATTGAAAATTCCGTCCTTGCTCCAGCCATGCTCGTCATCGCCAATCAGCTTGCGCGCGGGGTCTGCGGACAGGGTGGTCTTGCCGGTGCCGGACAGGCCGAAGAACAGCGCGCTGTCCCCGTCATGGCCGACGTTGGCGGAGCAGTGCATCGAGAATACGCCCTTTTGCGGCAGCACGAAATTCATCACGGAGAACACGGACTTTTTGATTTCGCCCGCGTACTGGCTGCCGGCAATCAGCACCAGCTTGCGCTCGAAGGACAGCAGAATGGCAGCCTCGGAGTGCACGCCGTCCAGCTCGGGGATGCATTTGAAGCCGGGGGCGGCGATGATGGTAAAATCTTCGGCAAAGCTTTCCAGCTCCGCTTCCGTCGGACGGATGAGCAGCTGATGGATAAACAGGTTCTGGCTGGCCAGCTCATTGATAACGCGGAAGGAGGAGCGGAACTTCGGGTCCGCGCCGGCGAAGCCGTCGAACACGTAGAGCTCACGGTTCTGCAGATACGCGGTCATGCGGCGGAAGATAGCGTCGAATTTTTCGGGAGAAATCGGCCGGTTTTCGTTGTTCCAGTCGATGAGGTCGTGGACGGAGGGTTCGTCCGCGATGAACTTGTCCTTCGGGGAGCGGCCGGTGTACTTGCCGGTAAAGACGCACAGCGCGCCGTTGTCGGCCAGCTTGCCTTCGCCGCGGGCCAGCGCTTTTTCCACGAGCGCGGGCGCCGAGAGGTTGTGGTAGACTTCAGAGGTGTTGATGATGCCGAGTTTTTCCAGATTGACCGTTGCCATGATGAGAGGCCTCCATTCCTGATGCTGTATGCGAAGAGGTGAAACGGATAATGGTAGGGAAACAACAACGTTCCCCTTTTTCTCTAGATACGACAGACATTCTTTTTTCCCTGCCGATGCGCCAAAAATAAGCGAAAGGCGGCCAAATTGTCGTTTGGGCCGCCCGAACTGTCAGTCTCGCGGGGATGGCCGGTCCGTGTGACACGCGGACTCAAGGGCTTCCAGGCGCTTCCGCAGCCGCGCCAGCTCCTGGGCGACGGGGTCGGGAACGCTGCGATGATCCAGCTCCTCCACCTTTCGTCCGGCCACGCGCACCACGCGCGCCGGGATGCCCACCGCCGTGGCGTTATCCGGGATGGCCTGCAGGACGACGGCGTTGGAAGCGATGCGCGCGTTGTCCCCCACGCGGAAGGAACCGAGCACCTTGGCGCCGCTGCCGACCAGGACGTTGTTGCCCAGGGTGGGATGGCGCTTGTGCGTATCCTTTCCCGAGCCGCCCAGGGTCACGCCCTGATAGAGCAGCACGTCGTCCCCGATTTCCGTGGTTTCTCCGATGACGATGCCCATGCCATGGTCGATGACCAGCCGCCTGCCGATGCGCGCGCCGGGGTGGATTTCGATGCCGGTCAGGTGGCGCGAAATCTGGGACACCAGGCGCGCCAGAAAGTACAGCCGGTGACGATAGAAGAAATGCGCGATGCGGTGGTTGATGATGGCATGCACGCCCGGATAGAGCAAGAGGATTTCCAGCTTGGAGCGCGCAGCCGGGTCGCGCCGTTTGTAGGCTTCCAGCGTCTCGTTCAGCCGCTTAAACATGCTCAGCCTCCGAAAAAAGCGGGGTGGAAAGATAGCGTTCGCCCGTATCGGGCAGCAGCACCACAATTCGCTTCCCCTCGTACTCGGCGCGCTCCGCCAGCGCGCACGCGGCGCACAGCGCGGCGCCGGAGGACACGCCCGCCAGCACCCCCTCCGTGCGCGCCAGCAGCCGCGCCATCGCCCGCGCGTCCTCCGTGCGCACGGGCAGCACCTCGTCCGCCACCTTTCTGTCCAGCACCCGCGGCACAAAGCCCGCGCCGATGCCCTCGATGCCGTGCGGGCCGGCCTGGCCGCCGGAGAGCACCGCCGATTCCGCCGGTTCCACGCCTACGACGCGCACCGCGGGGTTCTTTTCCTTCAGATACCGCCCCACGCCCGTCAGCGTGCCGCCCGTTCCGACGGCGGCGACAAAAGCGGTCAGCTCGCCTTCCGTATCCGCCCAGATTTCCGGCCCGGTCGCCGCATAATGCGCGGCCGGGTTGGCGGGGTTTTCAAACTGTCCGGGCAGGAAGCTTCCGGGAATGGACGCGGCCAGCTCCTTCGCCCTGGCGATGGCGCCCGCCATGCCGAGCGCGCCGTCGGTCAATACCAGCCGGGCGCCGTATGCGCGCAGCAGCCCCCTCCGCTCCGCGCTCATGGTATCCGGCATGGTCAGGATAAGCCGATAGCCCATGCTTGCCGCCGCCATCGCCAGGCCGACGCCGGTATTCCCGCTGGTCGGCTCGATAACGGTCGCGCCGGGGGCAATGCGCCCGCTGGCGCGCGCGTCTTCCAGCATGGACACGGCCACGCGGTCCTTGGCGCTGCCGCCCGGATTCCTGCTCTCCAGCTTTGCCGCCACGCGCGCCTTCAGGCCGCGCAGGGCGCACAGGCGTCCCAGTTCCACCAGGGGCGTGCGGCCGATGGTTTCCAGGACATTTCCATAGATATGCAAAACAGCGTTCCCCCCGTTCCCGAATCCCTAGTAAATTAGTATGGATTGAAGGATACACCAGGAAACGCCGTTTGTCAAGCGTTTTGCCGACGATTCTGTCAATCGGCAGGCCGCGCCGGCCGCCGTTATCGGGCGACCAGCCGGTAGTAGGTGCGCGCGGTCAGGCGGAACACGCATAAATACACCGCCACAAACACCGCGCCCGCCGCGAGCAGGCAGCGCAGGGTCAGCGCCACGTCGGTCATCAGGAAGCTGCCGAGCATCTGCGTAATCATGTTGGCGGCGGCAAAGACGTGCATCAGCGCCATCGCAAGCGGCAGCAGGAATACCACGAGGATTTGCCCGTTGATGGTCTTTTTGACCTCCTCCCGGGACAGCCCGACCTTTTGCAGGATGTCAAAGCGCTCGCGGTCGTCGAAGCCCTCGGAAATCTGCTTGAAGTAGATGATAAGGACGGTGTTGATGAGAAAGAGCACGGTGAAAAACGCGCCCAGGAACAGCAGGCCGCCATAGAGGCCATAAGCGCTCATACGCTGCAGATAAATGCTGCTGGTGGTATAAAGGCCGTTGTTCTGATTCTGCGCAAGCGCGGCGTCGGCTGCCTCGTAAAACCCGTCGCGCATCGCCTCGGAAAACCATAAGCCGTCCTCCTGCTCCGCGTCCAGGTTCAGCTTCCAGTTCCAGCGCTTCTGCTCCTGGGAATACCGCCGCCCGCCTTCCTCCACGTCGCCCGCGTCGATATCGTTGGCCAGGCGCACCGCCGTCTCCATGTCCGGCGTGACGACCACCAGCGTGGTCTGCTCCCCGTTCTTTCCCAGCGTCAGGAGCGTATCCGCCTCCTGGCGGACCACGCGCAGCGCGCCGTCTTCCAGGGGGAACTCGCGCTGGTTTTCCAGCGGCTCCTGCGCCAGCAGAATCACCTCGTCCGCCGCCAGCGTTTCTTCGCGGCCCAGCACGCGGTTATAGTCCTCCAGGGGGATGATTTCCATGGGCGGCGTCTGGCTCTGCAGGGCGTCCGTCATGTTTGCCTGCTCGTCGCGGTACCAGATGCGGCCGTCCTGCACCTGCACATACATCGACAGGCTGCGGTAGGCAAATTCGTCCTCGATGGTCAGCCCCCTGCGCGCGGCCAGCGACTCGGCGCTTTCATGCAGGGTATCCAGCAATTCCTCCTCCAGCTCGGGCCGGCCGCTGATGCGGAAGGTATAGGACAAATCGCCCGGGTATCCGGCGCTGAGGATGGTTTCCTGGCCGAAATACAGCGCGCAGCAGCAGGAAACGGTGACCATGACCATGGTGGACAGGATGCAGATGTTGGCCAGTCCCGCGGCGTTCTGCTTCATCCGGTGAATGAGCCCCGAGATGGCAATGAAATTGCGGGGCTTATAATACAGGCGGCGGTTGCGCCGCAGCGCGCCCAGCACGAACACGCTGCCTCCCGTCATCAGCAGATGGGTCGCCAGAATCACCAGAATGACTGCCGGCCAGAAAAATGCCAGCGCCACGACGGACTGGCGGACCGTAACGGCCAGATAGTACGCCGTGCCCAGCATGGCCACGCCCAGCAGGGTCATGGGCACGGCAAAGCGCGTTTTTTTCTCGCCCTTTTTCTCGCCCCGGAGCAAATCGACCGGCGAGGCGAGCTGCACCTGAAAGAGGTTGTACAGCGAGGTCAGCAGAAAAATCGCGCCGAAAACAAGGCACGTCAGCACCAGCGCGCCCAAGGACAGCGTAAACTCGCTGCCTCCCATGAAGCCGAGCGTATGCAGCAGCGCCAGGAAAATCAGCCGCCCGAAGACGGCGCCGCCCGCCAGGCCCAGCAGAAGGGAAACCCCGCTGAGGATGCAGTTTTCCCAGAGAATCACGCGCGCGACATGCCGCCGCTCCATGCCCAGCACGCCGTAGAGGCCGAACTCCGTCTTGCGCCGCCTGATAAGAAAGGAGTTGATATAGAGCATGTAGCCCACAGTAAACAGCGCCATCACCACCGCGCCGAATGCAAACAGCCCCATGGCCACGTCGCCCGTGGGCATGTTGGTGATGGTACGGTTGAACACCAGGTTCAAAATGACAAAGAACATGCCGCTCATCATGGCCGAAGCGGTGCAGTAGGGGCCGTACATCCGCCTGCCGCGCGAGAGATTGCCGACGGCCAGCTTGGCATAAAACGCCTTAGCCAACGTCCGCACCTCCTTCGGAGAGCACCGAAAGGGTGGAGACAATTCTGTCAAAGAACGCGCGCCGCTCGGCATTGCCGCGATACATCTGGCTGAACAGCTCGCCGTCCCGGATGAATATCACGCGCGAGGCGTAGCTGGCGGCCATGGCGCTGTGGGTCACCATGAGGAGGGTCTGCCCCTGCCGGTGCAGGTCGCGGAAGATTTCCAGCAGGTTCTGCGAGGCTTTGGAATCCAGCGCGCCCGTCGGCTCGTCAGCCAGCAGCAGCTTCGGGCCGGTAATGATGGCCCGCGCCACGGCCGCACGCTGCTTTTCGCCCCCGGACACCTCGTAAGGATACTTGCGCAGCAGCGCGGAAATGTTCAGCCGCTCGGCCAGCGGCGCGAGCCTGCGCTCCATCTCCTCCAGCGGCACGCGCCCCAGCACCAGCGGCAGCAGGATGTTGTCCCGCAGCGAAAAGGTGTCCAGCAGGTTGAAGTCCTGAAAGACGAAGCCCAGATTGTCCCGGCGGAAAGCGGACAGTTCCTTGTCCGGGATATCCCGGAAGGAGCGGCCTTCCAGCAGCACTTCGCCGGCGGTCGGCTTGTCCAGGGAAGCGATGATGTTCAGCAGCGTGGTTTTGCCCGAGCCGGACGCGCCCATAATGGCGGTAAATTCGCCTGCGTCCACCTCAAAGCTCACGTCGCGCAGGGCGATGCACTGCCTGCCGCCCAGCCGTGTATTGTATACCTTTTTGACGTGCTTGACTTCCAGTATTTCCATGTGTATGCCTCCGATGTCCTGTTCTCGGCATCAGTATGCCGCATCCCAGGCGCATGAGCCATAACTTTGCCTTACACTTTGGCGGGGCAGCCTTACAATGTTGTAAGGCGGCCAGACCGTCGAAGAACCCCATTGGGGAGGCTCGGAGGGCCGAAGCCCTCCCAATGCAATCCGAACCCGGCGACATGTGCGGCGGGTTCGGAAGCCTTGCGCAGCAAGGTTTCCCTGCGCGTTTCCCCGGCCGCGCCCCAGGCGCAGGGGAAACGTGTCCTGGCGACAAAGGCCCGCGCAGCCGGCCTTTGTCGACAAGCTGGGCAGCCCTACAATGTTGTGAGGCTGCATCACTGAATGTCCCCGTTGCGCACGGGAAAGCGCAGCAGCATGCGCGTGCCCTGCCCGGGCTCGGACTCGGCCCGCAGGCGAATGCCCAGCGCCCTGGCCGCGCGGCTGGCCATATACAGGCCCAGACCGCTGGCGCGCTTGTCCATGCGGCCGTTGTGGCCGGTATATCCCTTTTCAAACACGCGCTGCAAATCCTCCGCCCGGATACCCACGCCCGTGTCCTCCACCACCAGCCATTCGCCTTCGCAGGCGATGCGAACGCCGCCGGCATGGGTATATTTGACGGCGTTGGACAGGAGCTGCTCCAGGATGAAGGCGAGCCATTTGCTGTCCGTGGTCACGGTGCGCTCCAGCTGTTCCATTTGCACGGAAAGGTGTTTGGCGATAAACAGCGGCGCATACTTCCTGACGCACTCGCGCACGATGGGTTCCAGCGGCTCTTCCCGGATGACCAAATCGCCCGCCAGGCTTCCCAGTTTCACGTTCTGCAGCGCCATTTCCACATAGCGCTCCACCTTAAACAGCTCCGCTTCCAGCAGCTCGGGCCTGGCCCCGCTTTGCATCGCCAGGCGCATGGCCGCAATGGGGGTTTTGATCTGGTGCACCCAGAGCGTATAGTATTCCAGCTGCTCGGCATGGCCCGTTTCCAGCGCTTCCTTCTGCGCGGCCAACAGCGCGTAGAGCCCGTCGGCCAGCGCGTGATACCGCGCCTCTATGGGGCCCACCGCTTCCGGCAGGCTGTGCCGCGCCTCCGAAAGGTTCCGCAGCACCTCGTCCAGCCGCCGGGCCCGCGCCCGAAAGCGCAGAAAATCCGCCGCGCAGAACAGCGCCAGCAGGAACGTCAGCATCAAAAGGCCGTATTGCGCCGCTTCCATGCCTGCTCCGTACGCCGCGGCCGACGCCAGGGACGTCACGCCCGCCGCGGCCCACAGCAGGAACAGCGTGCGCCGCATGCGCAGATATTCCCTAATCATGGACTATGTATCCCTCGCCCCGTTTGGTTTCAATCAGCGACGAAAGCCCGGCGGAATCCAGCTTTTTGCGCAGGCGGTTGATATTGACGGTGAGCGTGTTGTCGTCCACGAAGCTGTCGTCGTCCCACAGCCGGCGCATGATTTCCTCCCGGGAAACCACCGTGTTTTTCTTTTCCAGCAGCGCAAAGAGAATCCGGCTTTCATTGCGCGTCAGCTCCACGCGCGCCGCGCCCACGCTGAGGGAGCCGTCGTCCAGATTCAGCGTCGCGCCCCCGACGGACAGCGTGCGCGCCGGCCCCGCGTAGCGGTACGCGCGGCGCAGCAGCGCATTGATTTTTGCAATGAGCACTTCCATGGAAAACGGCTTGGCCACATAATCGTCGCCGCCCATGTTGACCGCCATGACGACGTCCATGTTGTCGCTGCGGGAGGAAAGAAAGAGAATGGGCGCGGAGGACACGCGCCGAATCCGGTCGCACCAGTAGTAGCCGTTATAATACGGCAGGGAAATATCCAGCAGCGTCAGGTGCGGGCGCGCGGCCTCAAAAGCGCCCAGCACGTCCGAAAAATCCTCGACGCACCGGGCGTCAAAGCCCCAGCGCGCCAGGTTTTCCTGCAGCAGGCGCGCAATGGTCGCGTCGTCTTCCACGATGAGAATGGTATACGTCGTCTCCCCCGGCATACCCTGCGCCTCCCCTCGCCCCATGATGCCCGTCCATGCTGCCGGGCTTTCCGGCAGCCCCGCGGGCCGTCGGCCCATCCCGGCCGCTTCCCCAGCCGTCAGGCCGTCCCGGCCGCCCATTCCGCCGCCGACTGTCCCGCCAGCGCGCCGGTGGAAAAGGCAATCTGCAGGTTATAGCCGCCGGTATGCGCGTCCACGTCCAGCAGCTCGCCGGCAAAGAACAGCCCTTCGCGCAGGCGGGACATCATCGTGCCGGGGAGCACCTCGCGCACGTCCACGCCGCCGCGCGTCACAATGGCTTCCTCCAGCGGCCGCGTGCCGCGCACGGGCAGCGGCACAGCCTTGAGCCACGCCGCCAGGCGCAGGCGGTCCTGCCGGGAAATCTGGCCCACGGGCGCGTCGGGGTCCAGGCCGCAAAGCCCGGGCGCCAGCGCCGCCAGGCGGGCTGGCAGCAGCTGCGGCAGCAGAGAGGACAGGCGCTTTCGGGGTGATTCGCTCCAGTCGCGCAGGAGCCGCTTTTCCGTCTGTTCCGGCGTCAGGCCGGGCTTGAGATCCAGCCGCACGTCCAGCGCGCCGAAGTCGTCGTCCAGGATGTGGCTGCTCATGGACAGCACCAGCGGGCCGGAGATGCCAAAGTGCGTAAAGAGCATTTCCCCCAGCTCGTCAAAGCGCGTCTTTTTGCCCAGCCTCGCGCTGAGGCGGACGTTCCTGAGCGCCAGGCCCTGCAGCGTGCAGGGCCAGTCCTCGCGCGTCAGCAGCGGAACGAGCGACGGGCGGGGCGGCAGGACGGTATGCCCGAGCGCGGCGGCCAGCGCATAGCCGTCGCCCGTGGAACCGGTCGCGGGATAGGATGCGCCGCCCGTCGCCAGCACCACGGCGCCATGGGCCGGCAGCGCTTGCGGGGAATCGACGCGCGCATGGAACAGGACGCGCACGCCCGCCTCGCGCAGCGCCCTTTCCAGCGCGCGCGTCACATCGCTCGCCTTGTCGCTGCACGGAAACACGCGGCCGCCGCGCTCCTCTTTGGTCGGGCAGCCGTAGCGCTCGAGCAGGCCGCGCAGGTCGGCGGAGGAAAAATGCGCCAGCGCCGCGTAAAGGAACCTGGGATTGCGCACAATGCTGCGCAGGGGATTTTCCGCGGTGTTGGTCACGTTGCACCGGCCCTTGCCGGTGATATAGAGCTTTTTCCCGAGCTTTTCATTGCGCTCCAGCAGGGTTGTTTCCGCCCCGGCGCGCGCGGCAAAAAGGGCCGCCATCATACCGGCAGGCCCTCCTCCGACGACGGTTACCATTCGCTTGGTCATGTGCTTTCCCGCTCCAGGTAGGTATGGTTGCGCTGCCAAATCTCTTCCAGCTGCGCGAAGTGCCGGGAGAGCTCCTCCTTGCGGCGCAGGCCGACGGAGACAATCAGCGCGTTGATAAGCGACAGCGGCGCTGCCAGCGAGTCGACAAAGGAAGCCATGTCCGTGCGCGCCGTCAGGCATTCCGTGGAAGCCTCCGCCAGCGGGGACATCGGGCCGTCGGTGATGCCTATCACCTGCGCGCCGCGCGAAAGCGCGTACTTCATGGCGTCCAGCGTCCGGGTGGAATAGCGCGGGAAGCTGATGCCGATGAGCAGGTCCTCCTTGCCGATGCGGGAAATCTGCTCAAACACATCGATGACGCCCGCGGACGCCACATGGACGTTGTCAAAGACAAAATGCAGATAGTATCCCAGAAAAGACGCCAAAGGCGCGGCCGACCGCACCCCCATGACGTAAATCGTCCGCGCGCTGACGATGCGGTCCACCACATCGTCGAACGTCGCGGTGTTCAGCTCTTCAATGGTAGAGCGAATGTTGTGCATGTCCGCCTTGAGCACCGTTTGCAGGATTTCGCTTTGATTCATATCGCTCGTCATTTCAAAGCGCTGCACGGCGGTCAGCCGGTGGCGAACCAGTTCCTGCAAGGCGCGCTGCAGCTGCGGGTACCCCTCATAGCCCAGCGCGGAGGCAAAGCGCACCACCGTAGACTCGCTCACCCCCACGCGGTCGCCCAGACTGGATGCCGTCATAAATACAGCTTTATCATAATGCTGCATAATATAGTCGGCAATCTTGCGATGCCCCTTGCTCAACCGACGGCCGGTCTGGTTCAATCTACGGATTAAATCCTGCATATCTTGCACGGCACGATTCTCCTATATGTACATTTTCCTCTATATTGTACACGAATAAAGTGGAAAATGCAACATCTAAATCATGTCTTGCAATATTTCTTTGCATCCGCCCGGAAGGGTCAAATCCCAGCCCAGCAGGGTGACCGTGGCGTATCCTGCAAGCAGCCGGTCCAAATCGCCCCCTGGCAGGCGCCCTTCTTCGATGATTTCGCCCTTGAGCCAGTAGGCGCTTCGGCTGCGCGAATGCGTCATTTCGTCATAGTCGTCCGTATAGCGAATGGGCGTCATCGGCGCTTCCACCAGGCCCAGCACGTCCCGCCCGTCGCGGTCGGGGACGTTCAGGCTCAGAACCGTGCGCGGCGGAATCGGCCGCGCGAGCATGCGCCGGGCCAGGCGCACGGCGCAGGCGGCGGCAAACACGCTGCGGGAAGCGTCCACGCGCGCGGGGGCGGAAACCGCCATGCCGGGCACGCCTTCAAACGCGCCTTCCATCGCCGCGCCGACCGTGCCGGAATAGTGCACGTCCGTGCCCAGGTTCCAGCCGTTGTTGACGCCGGACACCACCAGGTCCGGCCGCGCATTGCACAGCTTGAGAATGGCGACCTTCACGCAGTCCGCCGGCGTGCCGGAGCAGGCCCAGACGGCCAGCGGCGCCCCCTCCACCACGCCCTCCCAGGCGCGCGCGGCGGCGACGATGGGGTGCCGGATGGTAATGCTGTGCGATGCGGCGCTGCGCTCGCTCTCCGGCGCACAGACGCTGACGCGCCAGCCGTCCGCCAAAAAGGCGTCGGCCAGCGCGCGCAGTCCCGGGGCGAAAACCCCGTCGTCATTGGAAAGCAGCACATGCGGTATCATGACAGTACCTTGACGCTGATTTCAGGCAGCAACGTGCCCTCCTGCTTTTCCTTGCGCCATGCGAAAAACTTCATGGCGACCTGCGGGAAGAGCGCGTAGGAAAGCACGTCCTCGTCCTGCTGCGCCCAGTCCTTGATTTCCTCGCGGTATTTTTCCAGCTCCGGAGCGATATCGTCGGCGGGGCGGTGCGTAATCACCTTGTCGTCGCCGATGATTTTGCGGCGGATGTCCTCGTTGACCGGAGCGGGCAGCTGGCCGTACTCGCCGCGCATCAGGCCCTTGCTCTCCTTGGTCACCATCTTATACCGCTCTCCGGCCAGCACGTTCATCACCGCCTGGGTGCCGACAATCTGGCTGGTGGGCGTGACCAGCGGCGGATAGCCGAAGTCCTCGCGCACGCGCGGCACTTCCGCCAGGCACTCGTAGAACTTGTCGGAAGCGTTGGCCTGCTTGAGCTGGCTGATCAGGTTGGACAGCATGCCGCCGGGAACCTGATACAAAAGCGTGTTGGCGTCCACGCCCAGCACGCGCGGGTCGAGAATGCCGTCTTTCTTCAGGCGGTCGGCCACCTTGCGGAAATGCTCCGCGGCCTTGCTGAGCATCTGCATGTCCAGGCCGGTCTGGTATTCGGTGCCCTCCAGGGTCGCGACCAGGGATTCGGTCGCCGGCTGGCTGGTGCCGTTGGCCAGCGGCGACAGGGCGGTATCGACGATATCGCACCCGGCCTCTATCGCCTTGAGGTACACCATATCGCCGGTGCCGGTGGTGTTGTGGGTATGCAGGTGGATGGGCAGCTTGACGGCCTTCTTGAGCTTTTTGACCAGGCTGTAGGCGGCGTAGGGCAGCAGCAGATTCGCCATGTCCTTGATGCAGATGGTGTCCGCGCCCATGTCCTCGATGCGGCGCGCCAGCTCCACGAAGTATTCCTCCGTATGCACCGGGCTGATGGTGTAGCTCATGGCCACCTCGGCCGTGCCGCCGTACTGCTTGCAGGCCTTGACGGCGGTCTGCATGTTGCGCAGGTCGTTCAGGGCGTCAAACGTGCGGATGATGTCAATGCCGTTGTCGATGCTTTTTTTCACGAAGTAATCGACCACGTCGTCGGCATAGTGCTTATAGCCCAGAATGTTCTGCCCGCGCAGGAGCATCTGAAGCTTCGTGTTCGGGAGCGCCTTGCGCAGCGTGCGCAGACGTTCCCAGGGGTCCTCCTGCAAAAAGCGCAGGCAGCTGTCAAACGTCGCGCCGCCCCAGCATTCCAGCGAATAAAAGCCCGCCTTGTCCAGGTACTCGCACGCCGGGAGCATTTCCTCCGTGCGCATGCGCGTGGCGGCCTGGGACTGGTGCGCGTCGCGCAGAATCGTATCCGTAATATATACCTTGGGCATAGTTTTCCTCCTTGCATGCGCCCGCGGAGCGCGGCGGCCCCGCGGGCCCTCGCCTTAGAACATCGACAGGAACACGCCCGCGGCGATGGCAGAACCGATCACGCCGGCGACGTTGGGGCCCATGGCGTGCATGAGCAGGAAGTTACCGGGGTTCTCCTGCTGTCCGACCACCTGGGAAACGCGCGCGGCCATCGGCACGGCGCTGACGCCGGCGGAGCCAATCAGCGGGTTGATCTTGCCGCCGCTGAGCTTGTTCATGATTTTCGCGATGATCACGCCCATGGCCGTTCCGCCCGAGAAGGCGATGATGCCCATGGCCAGAATCATCAGCGTCTGCCAATTCAGGAACGATTCGGCGCTGGCAGTCGCGCCCACGGTCGTGCCCAGGAAGATGGTCACGATATTGCACAGCTCGTTCTGCGCGGTTTTGCTCAGCCTGTCCACCACCAGCGCTTCCCGGAAGAGGTTGCCCAGCATCAGCATGCCTACCAGCGGCGCGGCCGAAGGCAGCAGCAGTGATACGACGATGGTCACCAGAATCGGGAAAACGATTTTCTCGGACTTGGAAACCGGGCGCAGCTGTTCCATGACGATGGAGCGTTCCTCTTTGGTGGTCAGCGCGCGCATGATGGGCGGCTGAATCACCGGAACCAGCGCCATATAGGAATACGCGGCAATGGCAATGGGCCCCAGCAGATGCGGCGCCAGAATGGTGGTTGTATACAGCGCCGTCGGGCCGTCCGCACCGCCGATAATCCCGATGGAGGCGGCCTCCTGCGGGGTAAAGCCGACGAGATTGGCAAAAATGAACACCAGAAAAATGCCGAACTGCGCCGCCGCGCCCAGCAGCAGGGACTTCGGGTTGGCAATCAGGGGGCCGAAGTCGGTCATCGCGCCCACGCCCAGGAAGATGAGGGGCGGATAGATGCCCAGCTTCACGCCCTGATAGAGATAATACAGCAGGCCGCCGCTGGACTGGACGTACTGGTACATAACCGTTCCGTCCTCCATGACGACCCGGACGCCTTCTTTGCCGTTATGCGTCGCGTCCGCCAGATACTCGTACACCGGGGGATTCATCAGGCCTGCCAGCGGCAGGTTTGCCAACAGCATGCCGAAGGAGATCGGGATCAAAAGCAACGGCTCAAACTTCTTGACGATGGCAAGGTAGAGCAGGAAGCAGGCGATTCCGATCATGACCAGATTCCCCGGATTTTGGACAAGCGCGCCAATGCCGGAGTCCGCAGCCAGGCCCTTGAGCGTGTCCAGGATGTTAAAATCGGTCATGACTAACAGCTCCCTTATCCTATGTTACGCCAGCACGACCAGCACATCGCCCGTGTTGACCGAAGTCCCCTTGGAAACCGCCACCTGCGCGACCTTGCCGTCCCGCGGCGCGAGAATTTCGTTTTCCATTTTCATGGCTTCCAGCACGACCAGCACATCGCCCTTCCGGACGTCCGCGCCGTTTTGCGCGCTGACAGAAAGAATCGTACCCGGCATCGGCGCGACGACCTTTTCGCCGCCGGCGACAGGCGTGGGGGCCGGCGCAGCGGCGGGGGCCGGCGCGGGTGCGGCGGCAGGAGCCGGCGCGGGCGCAGCAGCAGGCGCAGCGGCCGGCGCGGCCAGGGGCGCGACGCCACCGATTTCTTCGACCGTGACTTCATAGGAGCCGCCGTTGACAGTGACCAGGAATTTACGCATGACAGTTGCCTCCTTACATAATGTGAGAAAATGGCGGCGCGCGTTACGATAGCGCCTTGACCGACGTAATCTTGAACCCGCCTTCGGGATTGATGCCCTCGCTGAGAAGGACCTGCGCCAGCGCGGCGGTAATCACCGCGTACAGGGCGTCATCCTTGCGCGTCAACGCGGGGCCGGGTTTCGCCTCGTTCAGAGGCTTGACGGCGCGGATGCGAAATCCGCCTTCGGGATTGATGCCCTCATCGGCCAGCGTGCGCGCAAGGGTGGCGGCAATCACCGCGTAGAGCGCGTCGTCCCTGCTGGTCAGGTGGGGGCCCGGCGTGTACACGATGGGCGCGGCCGGCGCCTGGGGCGCGGCCATCGCGGCTGCCTGGGGCGCAGCCGCCGGTTCTGGCCGGGATGCTTTGGCCGCATCGCCGCGGAATCTGTCCATGACCGCACGCATCGCCCGGATGCAGCCGATGAGCACGACCAGGCCGATAAAGACGACCAGCATGCCCACGACCGTGACCTGCAGGCCGTACCAGACTTTTTCCATGAGCAGTCTCCCTTTCTATGGATTTGCTGTATTGTATCGCCGCAAAGGCGCGAAAAAAATGGGAACGCGGCAAAACCGCGTGGGAAAAGCAGAGATATTCCAACCTCTACCCTGTTTCTTTAATACGACGTTTATCCCCTATTTCCTGCCCGGGTTTCCGACTTTTCCGGAATTTCGCGCAGGCCTCCCCGCGCTTGCGCGCGTTCAGGACAGCGCCTTGAGGGCCGCGACCTCCTCGTCCGACAGCTCCCGCCAGGCGCCGCGCTTCAGGCCACCCAGCGAAAGCGGGCCGAACTGCACCCGCCGCAGCATGAGCACCGTATGGCCCACCGCGTCGAACATGCGGCGCACCTGACGGTTTCTTCCCTCGTGGATGGTGACGAGCAGCACCGTCTCCACGCCGGTGCGGCGAATGGCGCGCACCTCGGCGCGGGCGGTCAGCCGCCCGTCCAGCGGCACGCCCGCGCGCAGGCGGCGGATGGCGTCGATCGGAACGTCGCCGTTGACGCGGGCGAGATACGTCTTGTCCACCTCGCGGCTGGGGTGCAGCAGGCGCTGGGCCAGGTCGCCGTCGTTGGTCAGCAGCAGCAGCCCCTCGCTGTCAAAATCGAGCCTGCCCACGGGATACAGGCGCTGCGGAAAATCGCGAAAACGGTCCAGCACCGTAGGGCGTCCCTGCGGGTCGCTGGCGGTGCAGACCTCGCCTATCGGCTTGTGATAGAGAATATATGCTTTGCGCGCCTCGGGCCGCATTTCGCGGCCGTCCAGGCAGACCACGTCGCCGGGCATGACCTGCGTTCCCTGCGTCGCGACCACGCGGCCGTTGACCGTTACGCGGCCCTGGGCGATATACGCCTCGCACGCCCTGCGCGACGCGGCCCCGCAATGGGCCAGATACTTCTGCAAACGCATGGCTTCATCCCTCATTTGAAAAACCTGTAAAATGTCAGCGCGCACGGGCGCAGGCCGCCGGCCTGCAGCGCACCCTGGGCGCGGGCGGCATAGCGGAGCGTATCGACGCCGCCCAGCGCAAAGCCGCACGCGCTGAGGAACTGGCACGCGCCGGCGTTTCCGTCCTGCGTTTCGGCGCACAGGCCGCCGAAATGCTTGGCGCGGGCCCATTCTTCCGCCAGCGCCAGCAGCGATTCCCCCACGCCTCTGCGGCGGAGCGACAGCGCCACGCGCACGTCGCGCACGCGCGCAAGTCCATACTCCCACGCCTCCACCAGCATCTGCCCCGCCAGCTGTCCGTCCAGCCAGGCCAGGTAGGCGTCGCGGTCCGAATCCTCCAGCCAGCGCTCCGGCGCAATGCCGGAATCGCTTTGCGCGCCGCCCATGCGCCACAGCGCGCCGGGCAGGGGCTTATAGTCCAGCGTAAAGGCGCCGCCCTTTGCGCGCACGAGCACCTCCTCGCTGTCCAGGCGGCGGTCCTCCACGGTATACAGGAGCTTGAGCGTATCGGAGGCAGCCTTGCGGATTTCAATCATTGGTACCGTTCCTTTCCGTGGTTTCGCGGCCTTTCAGCGCAGCATCGGCCAGCCGTCCACCACCCGTTCCCAGCCGGAAGGCGCCTTTTCCACCGCCTCGGCCAGCACCACGGGCCTGCGGGCCACCGTTTCGCCGTCCAGCTGGAGCAGCGCCCAGCCCACCTGCGTGCCGGCGGGCTGCGGGGCGGTCACCGACTCGGGCAAATCCATGACCAGCTGCGCCGTCTCCCCTTCCGCCAGCGGCGCGCCGAGCGCGCCCAGGAGCCTGACGGACGCCTGCGCGGCCGTGCCTCCGTCCACCGGGAGCGTGCCCATCGCCGCGCCGTCTTCCTTTGCCTGCGTCCAGGGATAGCGTGCAAAGCACAAATCCATCAGCCGCGCGGCTTCGTCAAACCAGTCCGGGCAGTTGAGCACCACCCCCACCAGCTCCATCTCGCCCCGCTGCGCGCCGAACACCAAGCATCGCCCCGCCGCGCGGGTATAGCCGGTCTTGATGCCGGTAGCCCCCTCGTACGAGGACAGCAGCGCGTTTTTGTTGTTCAGCACGCGCAGCTCGTCGTGGCCCTGCCAGGGGATGGACGCGCGGCGCGTGGAAACAATCTGGCGGAATACCGGATGGCCCATGGCCGCCGCGGCAATGTGCGCCAGGTCCCGCGCCGTTGTATAGTGATTCTCCGCCGGCAGGCCGTGCGGCGTGGAAAAGCGGGTATTCGTCGCGCCCAGCTCCGCGGCGCGCGCGGTCATCAGCGCGCAGAACGCCTCCACCGTGCCGCCGATATGCTCGGCAATGGCGACGGCGGCATCGTTGCCGGAAGCCAGCATCAGGCCATAGAGCATCTGCTCCAGGGTCATGCTTTCTCCGCGTTGCAGATAAATGGAAGTGCCCGGAACGCCGTAGGCGTTGTCGCCGGCCGTGACCGGCTCGTCCAAATTGCCATTTTCCAGCGCCAGCAGGGCCGTCATCACCTTGGTCGTGGAGGCCATGGGCAGGGGCTGGTCGGCGTTGACGGCCAACAGCGTGCGTCCCGTCGTTCGTTCCATCACATAAGCTGCGGCAGCGCTCGTCTGTTCACACCTCCCCACGCCTGTATTATACAGGAGGAGCAGGAACAAGAAAAGCCCCGCCCATGTTTTTTTCATCGATGTCGCCCCCTTCCCGTGCAGGGTATGCGAACGGCGGCACGCAATATGAAAGCGCAGGGCGGGGACGGCGGCGGGAAGCCCGGCGCGCAGGCAACAAATAAGCGAGTCGTCGACGGTCTTTCGCTGCAAGGCTGCTCCGTCAGCCTTGCAGCGAAGGGAACATCATGTTCCTGTGCGCGAAGCGCACGGCCGGA
>NHCFR05603__coassemble_655_pt1 | contig 21703 bp, 20 predicted proteins | sample NHCFR05603__metabat2_high_PE_044 | metagenome-assembled genome bin NHCFR05603
CAGGACATGCACATCGGCGCGACCTCTGCCCATGGCAATGAAAAGAAGTGGGACGAGCCCCACAAAGCTGTGCAGTATTCTTCCTGACCCCATCGCTCCACCCCTCAGGCTGCCTGCCCATGCGCAGGCAGCTCCCGTGCCGCTGCAAGGCTGATGGAGCCGCCTTGCAGCGAAGGGGAACATCATGTTCCTGTCATGGCAGGCGCGCTGATGAGCGCGTCGAACTGCCCGAGCGCCCTGATGGGGCGTTCGGTGGCCGGGACGTACAGCGTCTGGCCCGCCCGCACCGGTATCCTCACGCCGTTTTGGGCCAGCGCTCCTTCGCCCAGCGCGGTAAAAAAACGAAAGTCTGCGCATGGCGCAAGCACCGTCTCGCCGCGCACATACGCCCGATCCAGCGTAAAATGCGGGGTTTCCAGACAACGAACGACGCCGCCGCCCTTCGGCATCCGGGGACGCAGCGGCGAAAGCTGCAGGCCTGCCCGGGCCACATCGCACGCCTTTTCCCAGTGCAGCTCCCTTGGCCTGCCGTCCGCGCCCAATCGACCCCAGTCCCAGAAGCGGTATGTAATATCGCTGGCCTGCTGGATTTCATACAGCACCAGACCGCCGCCGATAGCATGCACCATGCCCGCGGGAATGTAGAGCACGTCGCCCGCCTGCACCGTTACCCAGCGCAGGCAGCGCTCCAGCGCCGCCTGTCCCGCCGCGCGGGGATTGCTTCCGGGCAGCAGGCCATAGACCAGCCGCGCGCCCGGCTCCGCGTGCAGAATCACCCAGGCTTCCGCCTTGCCCTGCCTGCCGCCTTCATGCGCGGCGGCATAGGCATCGTCCGGATGCACCTGCACCGAAAGCGGCTCGCGCGCATCCAGCAGCTTCAGCAGCAGCGGCAGCGGCCCGCCGGTCAGCGCGGACAGCGGCCTGCCGTCCTCCAGGCGGCTTTCCAGGCCCTCCAGGGTCGAAGCTTCCATCGCTTCGCCCGTGCGCGCGTCCGGAATGGCTTTATGAAACAGCCGCGCCAGCGCGTCGCCGCCCCACGGCGTCTGCGCGCCGTGGCGAAAGGCGGGGAGCAGCGGGTAGGCAAATCGTTCCGTAGTCATTGCATTGCCTCCGGCATCCAGCATCCGTCCTGCACGCGCAGGCGCAGCGTCACGCGCGCCAGCTCCCGGTCCTCGACGGCGTGCAGGATTTCCAGCGTCAGCTCCTCCGTCAGCCCCTCCGCCGGTTCCTCGAACCAATACAGGGGGCGGCCGTCGCTGATATAGGTCGCGCCCACCTCCACCACCTGGCCCGCCGTCTCGTCCCAGACCATCAGCATGCCGGTCGGCGCAATCCAGCGGAACCGGCACGCCACTTCCCTGCCTTCCGCATCCGTTATCGTCGTATCCAGAGGCAGCCCGGGCAGAGAAGAGCGCTCCGGCGAATAGTACTGCAACGTTTCCAGCACCAGCTGCCCCGCGTCGGTCTGGACGGACAGGCGCCCCAGGGTCACGGTATTGTCCGCCATGGAGAGCAGGCCCGGCGTGTACAGCGCCATGATGGAGCCGAAGCCTCCGTTTTGCAGGAAGTCGCCCAGCTGATAGAGCATCCAGTCCTCCACGTCTTCCTCGGCCAGCAGCCCGCGCTCCACCAGCAGCGCGGCCAGCTCCTCCAGGAACGCCTCGTACGCCGGCTGAATGGATTGCAAATCCTCCATGGACAGATACGCGCCCTGTGCGGCCAGCGCGCCGGCCGGCAGCAGCGCCGCGCACAGGAGAAGACACAGCATTCTGTAAAGCATGGGCGTTCCCTCCTCCGTCAGCGCATGAACATCACAATATCCGAAACCTTTCGCTCCTCGCCCGAAGCGGGATGATTGATGACCTTTCCGTTGAACCACAGCGTCGTGGAGCCGCCGCCGTCCAGGTTAAACGCAATCTGCGCCCCATGGTCCAGGAACAGCTGCTGCAAGGTCGGCAGGTCGCACCCTTCGGAATAGCCCTCGCTGCGCCCGTCCACAACGATGACCAGGTAGTGCAGCGGCCCCAGCTGGCCGATGGCCGTGCGCGGCTCCAGGTATCCGTCTTCCACGCGCACAATGGCGGAATCCATTTCCACGGCCTGCCCGTTTTCTACCAGCGTCGGGCCGAATTCAAAGGTATGCAGCACGCCCTCTTCCATCAGGCGGTCTGCGACCACCCCCTGCTTTTCGGAGCGATCGACCAGCACGGACAAATCGCCGTTTTTGTCCACAATCAGCATCTGGCGCGCGGAGTTCTGCTTGCGAAACAGCTCGCCCCCGCGGATAATCACGCCGTTGTTGTGAAAGCCGCAGTAGTCGCCGTTGATGGCCAGAAGCGGATTGTTCCGCTCCGCGATGTCGGAAAGCGCCTCGGTGCCTGCGTCAAAGCGCTCGTTGGCAAAGGCATAGGAAAACTGCGACGGATCTGTCAGCTGAATATCGGCGGCATAGTAGACGAAGTTATCCTGCTGATGCCGCCCGATATGCACGGTGATGGTGCTGGTCTCATAGTTCCACTCGGGCGCCTCTTCCTGCGCCGTCTGCTCCGTGGCGTCGGGTGCGGACGTGTCGTCCGGCGCAGGGAGCGCGGAGCCTGTCTGCGCGCTCTCTTCCAGGGGAATGTCTTCAAAGCTGGCCTCTCCCGCATCTTCCAGCGACGCCTCAATGTATACGGGCTCCTCGGCGGAGGGCGACGGTTCGGGCGCCTGCGCCGGACTTTCCGAAGCCGCGGTGATCAGCAGCGGAATGGCCAGCAGCAACACGCCAAGGGCAAGGTATAACAACAGGCGCCTGCGCGCGAAATCGTTCTGGCTCAAAGCCCTTTTTTCCTCCTGTATCCGCGAAATTCAATACCTATTGTATAGAAAACGAATTTCCCACGGATTTTCTTCCTCCCTCCGGCCGCGCGTCCGGCGTGGGAAAACATCCGCAAAAGGGGTCGAAATGCGTCTTTGTGGGGAGAATCCGCTCAAATTATGCCGAAAACAAGCCGCTCATGGGGATATAAGGCGCAAAAATGGCTTGTTTTCCTTGACAAGTGGAAAAACTGTGATACACTCTGTATAGTGAAAATGCTGGAAAACTTTTCCAGCCCCCCTGGAGCGCCTGGAGGGAGGAAGGCGAATGTCTTATCCGATACAAATCACCTACCTTGCCCATAGCGGCTTTGCGGTCAGCATTCAGGATACGCTGCTGGTCTTCGACGACGCGCAGGGCCCTGCCGCCGCGGAAACCGCGCCGGAAGAGGGGCGCGTGACCCGCTCGCTGCTGGATCGCTATCAGCGCACGCTCTTTTTCGTCAGCCACGCGCACGCCGACCACTTCAATCCCAGCATTTACCGCTTTGCCGACGAAAGCATGGTGCATTATGTCCTGGGAAGCGATGTGCCCGAGCGCTACAGCGGCCATCACATGAAAAAAGGCGATACGCTGTCGCTGGGCGGCGCGGACATCACCGCCTACGGCTCCACGGACGAAGGGGTTTCCTTTCTGGTACGCCTGGAGGGCTGGACCCTGTTTCACGCAGGCGACCTGAACCTGTGGCACTGGCGGGAGATTTCCACGCTCAAGGAAATCGAGCAGGCGGAGAGGGACTATGAGGCGGAGGTGTCCCCCCTGTTCGGCCAGGAGATAGATTTTGCGTTCTTCCCCCTGGACCCGCGCATGGGCGCGATGTACGACGCCGGCGCGCTGCACTTCGCCATGAACGTCAAGCCCCGCGTGATGATTCCGATGCATTTCTGGGGCCGCGCGGACGCGGCGCTGGAGTTTGCCCGGCGCAACCGCAGCCGTCAGGTGGAAATCATCGCGCTGACGCGGCCCGGCGAAACCCTGCAGGCCGCCAAATCGGAGGACGGCGCCATTTCCGTCGAACTGTAAGGCGCCCCGCTCAGCCGCGCAGCATTCCTTCAATGCTCCGATACGCCTCGTCCAGGATGCGCAGCGACCTGCGCATCTTGTTTTTCTCGCCTTCCGTCAGGGCCAGGGGAATGGTTTCGCGAATCCCCTCGCGATGCACCACGCAGGGGACGCCCGCATAGATATCGCCCCCGTCGTAGAGCGCCCCCAGGCGAACCGACAGCGTCAAAACGCCGTTCTCATCCTCAAAAATCGCCCGCGTAATGCGGCAAAGCACCAGCCCGATGCCGTAATAGGTCGCGTGTTTGGCCTCGATGATTGCCTGCGCGCAGCCGCGCACCTCGCGTTCCAGCGCAGTGAGCGCTTCCATGCGCAGCCGTCCCTGCGACTGACGGCACACCTCGCGCAGCCTGCGCGTGGCCAGCATGGCCTGCGACCAGGGCACGAAGCCCGAATCGCCGTGCTCGCCCATCACATAGGCATGAAGGTTGCGCGGGTTGACCTGGAAATACCCGGCCAGCAGATGGCGCAGCCGGCCGGTGTCCAGCGCCGTGCCGCTGCCGAAGACGCGGCCGGGCGCAAAGCCCGACAGCTGCTGCACGACGCGCGCCATCACGTCCACCGGGTTGACCGCAACCAGCAGCACGCCGCAAAACCCGCTGCGCACAATGTTTTCGACAATCTCCCGATATACGCGCACATTGCGCCGGAGCAACGCCAGGCGCGATTCGCCGGGCTGCTGCGCCGCGCCCGCGCAGAGCACGGCAATATCCGCGTCGCGTATGTGCTCATATCCGCCCGCCCACACGCGCAGGCTGGAAGGCGCAAAGGCGAGACCATGCATCAAGTCCATGGCCTCGCCCTGCGCGCGCTTTTCATCGATATCAATCAGCACCAGTTCGTCGCAGGCGTTCTGGTTCAGCATGGCATACGCATAGCTTGCGCCCACCATGCCCACGCCAATCAACGCTACCTTGCGCCGGTCGTCTTTCACGGAGCATCCCTCCCCGCCCAGTATGCGCAGGGAGGCCGGAAAACAACCGGCGGCTACCGCTCCTTCTCCGGCCGCGCCCGCTTCGGCTTGTGCAGGCGCATGGATCCCAGCGCCGCGCCCAGGGCGATGGCGCCTACCGCGAAGAGCGTCTGCAGGCCGGCGGAAATCGCCATGTCGTACTGCGCCAGCAAAAGCGCCCGCATCGTGCGGAACAGCCCGAGTCCGGGGACCAGCGGTATCATGGCGGCGCAGAGGAAAATGGTGGTGATCATCCGCATTCGCCGCGCCATCAGCGCGCACAGCAGCGCGATGGCGGCCGCCGTGAAAAACAGCGAAAGCGTCTCCCCCACCATGGCCGCGTCCCGCAGCGCCAGGTACAGCCCGTAGGATACCATGCCCAGCAGCGCCGAAGGCGCCATCGCGCGCGGCGGCGCGTCCAGCAGCGGGCAGAAAAACAGCGTCGCCAGCCCCGCCGTCACCACCGCCATGGCCCAGCCGGGCTCGGCCAGCGGCTCCACCTCCACCGGCAGATAAAAGCGCAGCAACAGGCTGATTCCCAGCGCCACCATCACCGCCACCAGCAGCGCCTCCATCCCCCGCGCCATGGCCGAGAGCAAATCGCCGCGCAGCGCGTCGCGCACCGCGTTGGTCATCATCAGGCCTGAAATCAGCGGCATAATGGCCCCGGAAAGAATGGTTTCCACGCTGGCAGGGCTCAGCCCGAACAGATAAAACGCCAGCATCGTCACCGCCGAACAGACCAGCCCGCCGGTCAGGCTGGAAAGCACCAGCGATATTTCCGCCCGCCGGAAAGCGTAGGCCACCGCCTGCGCCGCCGCGCCTGCCGCCAGCGCCACGCAAAACTCCAGCCAGCCGCCGCCGAACATCAGCGCAAAGCTGGCCGCCACCAGCGCCGCCGCGGGAATCATCCACTGATCGCCCATCGCCTGTCTGCGCGCAATGGCCTCCATCCGGGCGCGCGCCTCCGCCAGCGGCACCCCTTTCTGCGCCACCTGCCGCGACAGCGCGTTGACCGCGTTCACCCGCCAGAGGTCCATCTGCCGCTTGCTGACCCGGCGAATGACCGTCTCGTTGTGCCCGGGCACGGTAATGGACACCACCACGCCCGTGGACAGCGCCAGCACTTCCGTATCCTCAAAGCCGTAGCTGCGGCACAGGCGCTGCACGGTGTCCTCGACACGATAGGTTTCCGCGCCGTTTTCCAGGATAATCTGCGCTGCGAGTCCGGCCAGCGCCAGCACATCGCCTGCTTTTTCCCGCTTCTGCATGGGTTTCCTCCTCCGTTTATCGGTGTATGCGAAGCGAGGTCAAATCCGCTTCCTGCGCGCCCACATAGGCCTTCAGGTCCTCCGGCGCCAGCAGCACCATCATGCCGCGCACGCCCGCGCTGACGGCAATGCGCGTATGCAACGCCGCCGTCTCGTCTATCCAGACCGGAAACCGCCGCTTCATGCCTATCGGCGAGCATCCGCCCCGGATGTAGCCCGTGGTCGGCAGCAGCTCCTTCATCGGCAGCATCTCGCATTTCTTGTCCCCGGCCGCCGTCGCCGCCTTGCGCAAGTCGATTTCCTCCGCGCACGGGATGCAGCAGACAAATATCCCCGTGCGTTCGCCGCGCAGCACCAACGTCTTAAAGAGGCGCTCCGGCGGCAGTCCCAGAAGCCGTGCCGTATGAACCCCCGACAAATCGTTTTCGTCCACGGGATAGGCGCGGGCCTCAAAAGGGATGCCCGCGCTTTCCAGCAGGCGCAGGACGTTGGTGCGCGTCATGTCGCGTCCGCCTCCCGCACCCATTGGAAGCGCGGCCCGGGGCCGTCGCCGGTCTCCACCGTCTGCGACCACATGGCCGCAGGGCGCACCCATACGCCCCGCTCGCCGTACAGCGCGCGGTAGACGACCATGGGCTCCAGGGTTTCGCTGTGGGTGGCGATGCAAAGCAGCTGGTATTCCTTTCCCTTGAAATGCCGGTAAATGCCCGGCCGCAATGCGTCCATACCTTTCCTCCCTGCCGCCCGGCATATAAAAAGCCGGAGCCGATGTTTCGGCTCCGGCGCGCAACGCGGCCTTGCTCCGCAAGGGGTGGACGGTTGACAAAGTCATGTCGGAGCCCGATGCTGTCAAAACGGACGGCGTGTGCGCCCGCTTTTTTCCATGAAAAGCGGATGGGCGGGGAACGCCCCGCGCCGCCGGCTTATTTCACCGGCATGATGACCACATGGCGATATGGATCGTCCCCCTCGCTGTGGGTGGTCACGTTGGGATTGTTCTGCAGGCTGGCATGCAGGATGCGGCGCTCATAGGGGTTCATCGGCTCCAGCGATACGCGCCGTCCGGTTTTGACCGCCCGGTTGGCCATGCGCGCCGCCAGGCGCGAGAGCGCCTCTTCCCGCTTGGCGCGGTAGTTTTCCGTATCCAGCGTGACGCGCGTGTACTCCTCGCGGCCCCGGTTTACCTGCAAGCTCGTCAAATACTGCAAGGCGTCCAGCGTCTCGCCGCGGCGTCCGATGAGGATGCCCAGCGTGTCGCCGTACATCGTCGCGTACAGGTGCCCGTCCTCGCTGATATGCACGTCCACCTGCACCCCTACGCCCATGCGCTGCGTGACGTCCAGCAAAAAGCGCTGGGCAATGCCCTCCAGCGTATCAGGGGCATGCGTTTGGATATGCGCCGGCGCCGGCACCGCCACGCGCTCGGGGGCTTCCTGCCGCTCCGCGGGCGCCTCCGCGCCGGGTTCGCGGGCGGGGGCGGCCTTCGGCGCGCGCGGCTTGCGCGCGCGGGCGGGCTTTTCGGACTGCGATTCCCCGTTGTTTCCGGGCAGCGGCGCGCTGCGGAACCGTTCCAGGACCTCATGGCCGCGCGATTTGGCCGCCTTGTCCGCTTTGGGCTTGGGGGCCGGCTTTTCCTGGGCGGGCGCGGGCTTGGGAGCGCGCTTGGCTCCGGAAGCATGTCCGCCGTCCGCGGCCAGAGATTCGCCCAGGTTAATGCCCAGGTCGTCCTCCGCGTCCTCGTCGCGGTGCAGCGTCAGGCGCACCGTGGCCGGCTTGCTGCCGAAAAACCCGAACAGCCCCTTGGCGCCTTCCTGCAGGATTTCCACTTTGCAGTCGGAAATGGCGCAGCCCAGCTTTGCCAGGCCGTCGCTGATTGCATCTTCAATGGTGCGTGCGGATACTTCGATGCTCTTCACAGCTTGTCTACCTCCTCGGAGCGCGCGGCGAGCTTAGCGTCCTGCGCCTCAAAATACTTCTTGAAGATTACCTGCTGCGCCATGGAAACCAGGTTCGTCACCACCCAGTACAGGGAGAACGCCGCGTTGGAGGTGGCGCAAATCCACAGCGAGAAGATGGGGAAAAACCATTTCATGAAGCTGTTCATGCTGCCCATGGAGCGCGCGGTAGGATCCGTGTTGTTCTGCGCCGTGTTTTGCGCGGCGGCCTGGGGGGTCAGCTTGGTAATCAGGTACTGGCTGACGGCGCTGCAGACGGGCAGGATAAAATAGCCGTTGGGAATCGTGTAGATGCTCAGCTGCACAATCAGCAGGTTCATGGTCACGCCGGGAATCACCGTCGCGCCATAGTGCGGCAGGATGATGTTCTGATAGATTTCGCCGTCGATGAACGCCTGCAGGGCGGTCATCTGTTCGGCCGTAATCAGGCCCTCGATGGACGAACCCACCGCGGCCAGCGCATTGGAAGCGACGGGCAGCACGGGATTGAAGGGAGAATCGGCCACCCACAGGTTCTTAATCCACAGGAACGGTTCCACCAGCGTATCCAGCGCCGGCAGGGCGGCGCGAATGGCGTCCGGGTCCGTCAGCCCCTCGACCGCGTGCTGTATCGCCAGCAGGGACTTGACCAGCTCTTCATTGGCGACGTTGCGCATGGCGCCGAACATGATAATCAGCACCGGGAACGTCAGCAGCATCGGCAGACAGCTGCCCAGGGGGTTGATTTTTTCCTTGCGGTACAGCTCCGCCTGTTTGCGCTGGAGCTTTTCGCGGTCGTTGCCGTATTTCTTCTGCAGCGCCTGCAGCTGGGGATTGATTTTTTCCATGCGGCGCATGGATTTGCGACTCTTGTAGTCAAACGGCAGCAAGACCAGGCGAATCAGAATGGTGAAGATGACTACCGTCCATCCGTGGCTGCCAACAATTGAGTTAATCGCCTCGAAAATGTTCTGGAAAAAAGCGTACAATGCACAGCCTCCTTAGGGCACCGGGTCGTACGGGTCTCTGCGGGTAAAGGGGTGGCACCGCAGGATGCGGCGGGCCGCAAGATATGCTCCCCTGGCCGCGCCGTATTTTTCTATGGCCTGCCGCGCGTATTCCGAGCAGGTGGGAATGTAGTGGCAGCACGGCCGATGCCGCGGACTCAGCTCACGCTGATAAAAGTCGATGAGTTTCAATAGCAGACGTTTCATTGCGGTTTACAAACGCTTTGGGTTCGCAGCAGTTTCTGACGGCGGCACAGCGAAAGAAGCGAGGCGCCCAGCGCATGCGAGTCCGCTTCGGCCGCGGCCTCGCGCGCCACCACCACATACAGGCCGGGCTTCAAAAGCGGCAGCAGCGCTCTGAACTGCTCTCGCAGGCGGCGCTTGACCCGGTTGCGAACCACGCTGTTGCCGATTTTTCTGCTGACCGAAAAGCCCGCCTGCAAGCGCGCGCTGCGCACGTGCAAGAGCACAAGCTCATGACAAGCACAGGATTTTCCCTTGCGATAGACATACTGAAACTGCCGGTTTTTACGCAGTCTATACGCGCGCTGCATCCGTCCGCCTCCTCATCGCTTGTATGCGCAACCAGCCCGACCCTGTGGATCGGGCTGAACAGCGCAGAAACCGGCGGCGGACCGAGGGCTCACACCGTGAGCACCTTGCGGCCGCGCAGGCGGCGGCGGGCCAGCACGCGGCGACCGTTCTTGGTCTTCATACGGGCGCGGAATCCATGCACCTTGCTGCGCTGGCGCTTCTTCGGCTGATAGGTACGAAACATGTCTTTCACTTCTCCTTCAATCGGCCCCTGCAAGGCCTAATGTACAGCCTTTGCATTATACGAAAAACCGAAAGCTCTGTCAAGCCTTTCCGCCCTTCTTGCCGCGGGAATCCGGAAGGATTTCTTCCTTTGGCGCCGGCTTTCCGCCGCGCCGCTGCCGGCCGTCTTCCTTATTTCTCTCCGCCCCGGCGCGCCGTCTGCGCGCCGCGCGCATGTCCGCCTCCGGCCGCAGACGCCCGGGAATGTGCAAAAAAACGGATGAATACCCTCTTTTATCCCCCGAAATTCTATGGTATACTACAAGTTGCGTTGGCATGGCATGTTTTGCCGCCTTGCAACCCGTAGGATTTGCGAAAAGGGGGACGAGAGGATGCAATATAGCAGAGAAGTAGAAGAAATGATCTGCGTCGCCAAGGGCTGTAACCATGGCCCTGCGCCCATTCCGGAGGAGGGCCGCTGGGTTCAGGCCCGCCAGATTGGCGACATCTCCGGCCTGACGCACGGCGTAGGCTGGTGCGCGCCGCAGCAGGGCGCGTGTAAGCTGACGCTGAACGTAAAAGAGGGCATCATCCAGGAAGCGCTGGTGGAGACCCTCGGCTGCTCCGGCATGACCCATTCGGCGGCCATGGCTGCCGAGATTCTGCCGGGCAAAACGCTGCTGGAAGCGCTCAACACCGACCTGGTCTGCGACGCCATCAATACCGCCATGCGCGAGCTGTTCCTGCAGATTGCCTACGGCCGCACGCAGAGCGCCTTCTCCGAGGGCGGCCTGACCATCGGCGCCGGCCTGGAAGATTTGGGCAAGGGGCTGCGTTCGCAGATTGGCACCATGTACGGCACCCTCAAAAAAGGCCCCCGTTATCTGGAGATGGCCGAAGGCTATGTGCTGAAAATCGGCCTGGATGCCGGCGGCGAAATCATCGGCTACCAGTTTGTCAACCTGGGCAAGATGATGGACGCCATCAAGAAGGGCGAAGACCCCAAGGCCGCTTACGAGAAGAACATCGGCACCTATGGCCGCTTTGCCGAGGCCGCGCAGGTCATCGACCCGCGCCATCAGTAAAGGAGGGTGAGACGAATGATCCGTTTCGAAGGCTATGAAAGAAGAATCGCCAAGATTGAAAAGGCGCTGGCCCAATACGGTTTCGCCTCGCTGGAAGACGTCAAGGCGCTGCTGGACAGCAAGGGCATCGAAGTAGACAAAATCGTGCGCGGCATTCAGCCCATCGCGTTTGAAAACGCCGTGTGGGCGTACACGCTGGGCGCGGGCATCGCGGTCAAGAAGGGTTGCACCCGTGCGGCCGAGGCGGCGGAAGCCATCGGCGAAGGCCTGCAGGCGTTCTGCATTCCCGGTTCGGTCGCCGACCAGCGCGCCGTCGGCCTGGGCCATGGCAACCTGGCCGCCATGCTGCTGCGCGAGGAGACGAAGTGCTTTGCTTTCCTGGCGGGCCATGAGTCCTTCGCCGCCGCCGAGGGCGCCATCGGCATCGCCCGCACGGCCAACAAGGTCCGCAAGGAGCCGCTGAAGGTCATCCTCAACGGCCTGGGCAAGGACGCCGCCTATATCATCAGCCGCATCAACGGCTTTACCTATGTGAAAACCCAGATGCACTATGACACCGGCGAAATCGAGGTCGTCAGCGAGAAGGCCTTCTCCCAGGGCGATAAGGCCAAGGTTCGCTGCTACGGCGCGGACGACGTCAACGAGGGCGTGGCCATCATGCGGCTGGAGGATGTGGACGTGTCCATCACCGGCAACTCCACCAACCCCACCCGCTTCCAGCACCCCGTTGCCGGCACCTACAAGAAGTGGGCCGTCGAGCACGGCAAGAAGTATTTCTCCGTGGCGTCGGGCGGCGGCACGGGCCGCACGCTGCATCCGGACAACATGGCCGCCGGCCCCGCCTCCTACGGCATGACCGACACCATGGGCCGCATGCATTCCGACGCGCAGTTCGCGGGCAGCTCGTCCGTCCCGGCGCACGTGGAAATGATGGGCCTGATTGGCATGGGCAACAACCCCATGGTCGGCGCGACGGTGGCCGTCGCGGTCGCCATTGAAGAGGCGCAGAAATAACCCCGCAGCCGGCGCAGAAAAACACACGGCCCGGATTTCCGCATCGCTTGTCGGAATCCGGGCCTTTTTCGTGCGCCGCCCGCGCTCATGCCTGCGGCCCGCGTTGCCGCAGGAACACCTCGTTCGCCTTCTCCAGCGCCCGGTGGTAGGCCTCGTAAGCAGGGCTGAGCCGCCGCATGGCCGGAATGAACACGTCGTTGTATCCGCTTTGCCGCTGCCACGCCTCCAGATGCGCCTTGAGCCGATACGCCGGGGTCTGCCGGTAGGCTTCCGACGCCATGACGGCCTGATACTGCGCCAGCGCGTCCCGATGGTCCCGGAAATACTGCTCCGGCTGCCGGACGGCCGCCGCCAGCGCCTCGGATATGCGCTTCATCCGGTCTGTATCCAGCGTTTCGGTCATCTCGTCCATGTAGGCGCGCAGGTCCTGGGGGATGTCGATTTCCTGCTCGTCCAGAAAGCGAATCAGCGTTTGCCAGGCGTCGCGCTGGTCCTGCGTTGCGATGGGGTCGTCCAGAAACGGCGCAAAGTGCAGGCAAATCCATTTCCCGTAATAGCCGGGGAACGCCTCCAGAAGGCGGCGCAGGAGGGATTGCTTGTTTTCCAGCGCGTCCGCCCGCGCGCGGATGCGCTCCCAATCCCCTTCGTCCGCCAGCTGCCTGAGCAGCGCCTGCCTTTCCCGCAGCGCTTCCATGTCCAGCTCCCGCCTGTCGGCGATATCGCGCGCCGCCGGCAATATACCCTTTTCCAAAACGGCGCGTATCTCCGAAACGGATAAGCCCAGCTTCCGCAGCGTCGCAATTTTCTTCAACCGGGCCACGTCGGCCGCGGTATAACGGCGATATCCGTTTTCCGTCATGGCCGGAACGATAAGGCCCTGTTCGCCATAATACGCTATCGCCTTTTTTGTCAGCCCGCATTCCCGGCATACCTCTCCTATGCGCATCGCGCTCACCTCCCCCCGTAGGATAAACCGGCGCCCAGGGGCGCAGTCAAGAGGCCCGGCGTATTTTTCCGCGCCGCCTCGCTTGCCTTCCGTCCCGCGCCGCCTCGCTTGCCTTCCGTCCCGCGCCGCCCCGCTTGCCTTCCTTCCAGTGCGCCATGCGCCGGCATTTTCCGCCGGATACGAAAAAAGACGGACAGCCGCCCGCACCCTGCCGCGGCTGCTCCGCCTTCTTCCTGCGCCCCGCTACGGCGCGCAGATGCTTCCGTCTTCTTCGATGGTCCATCCCTCCGCCTCGGCGGCCTCCCGCGTCACCAGGCCCGCATCCACCTGCAGCGCGAACTCGCCGGATGCCAGCGTAAACGGACGGGTATACAGCGTCTCGCCCGCCACCCAGGGCAGCTTGCTGTTGATTTCCTCCATGCCGGACACGCTGCGCGTAGGCAGATAGTCCCCCGGCGGCGTGAAGCAGACGCGGTACCGCCCCGGCCGCACGCTGAAAAAGCGGTAGCGGCCGTTTTCGTCCGTATGCGTGGCGGCAACGAACACGCTGCCTCCCGCCTCGTCCAGACGCCACAGCGCAACCTCCACGTCCGCAATTCCCGGCTCGCTGGTGTCCATCAGGCCGTTCCCGTTCTCGTCCAGCCAGACCAAATCGCCCACCCGCGCGGCGCGCAGCACGCCCGCATGCCGGTCGTCCCTCGTCTCTCCCATCGCCAGCGCGAAGGGCGCTGTTTCGGCCGTATTGCCTTCGGACAGCGGCACGACCGAACCGCCTTCGGACGGCTCGGTAAACACGCAGTCCGACGGCAGCGCAAAGCGCAGGCTGTATGTTCCGGGCGTCAGGTTTTCAAAGGCATACGCGCCGTCCTCGTCCGTCGAGGCCCGGCCCGCTTCCCCTCCGTCCGCGTCCAGCAGCGTCACTTCCACGCCCGCAAGCGCCGGCTCTTCCCCGCCGCGCAGGCCGTCGCCGTCCTCGTCTTCCCAGACCGCGCCGCAAACCGCGCCGGGCCGGTAGGCCGCGTAGGATACGCCGCCGCGCGCCTCGCCCTCCGCCAGCGCCGGCAGCGTCCATTCCGTCTGGCCGTAGAGCTGCGCGCCGTCCGGCGGGGTCAGGGTCAACGTGTATGCCCCCGGCAGGAGCGCGTCGAAGCGGAATCCGCCGTGGGCGTCCGTCACGGCGCTGCCGGCGGGCTCGCCTTCGTACAGCAGCGCCACCGTCACGCCCGCCAGCCCTTCTTCCTCCGCGGCCCAGAGCCCGTCGGCGTTCGCATCCAGCCAGCATGCGCCCGTCAGCGAAGCCGCCCGCACCATGCGCGCGCCCTCGTCCTGCACAAAAGCGCCCTGCGCAAGCGTCACCTCGCGCGTCTGCGGCGAATCCGCGGCCATTATCCAGCCGTTCTGGGCGGCAAAGACCAGCTCCACCTGCCCCGGCGGCAATTCGTCAAAGCGATACCGCCCGTCCGGACCCGTCAGCGCCGCGTCCAGCGTTTCGCCCTCGCACAGCACCGTAACCAGCACGTCGGAAATGCCCTCGCCGCCGCTTTCGCTGCGGACATAGCCTTCCAGCGCGGCCGTGTACACCGCGCCGATGCGCAGCCCGGTTCTGCGCTCGCCCATGGTGAGGGAAACCGTTTCCGTCTGCGTTTGCCGGCCCGAAATGGCGCTGTCGCCGCCCTCGCGGGCGAAGGCCATGCCATCCGGCAGGGACACGGCCACGGCGTATTCGCCCGGGGCCAGCCCCGCAAAGGCATACGCGCCCTTTTCGTCCGTGCGCGTCTGCGCCACCGCTTCCCCACCGCGCAGGAGCGTCACCTCCAGCGCCGCAATTCCGTCCGCGTAGAACGAAAACACGCCGCTGTTGTCTTCGTCGTGCCATACGCTGCCCGAGAGGAGCGCCGTCTCGTAAGCCCCCGCGTCCGCCAGCAGCCGCCTGCCCATGGGCAGATACATCACGGCGGTCTGCGCCTGCGCTCCGTCCGTTTCGGGCACGTCGCTGTTGAAGGACGGCGCGTCCGAACGCGCCCTGGTAAACGCATATCCTTCCGGCAAATCAAAGCGCACCGCATAGCTGCCCGCCGTCAGCCCGTCAAACTGATAGCCGCCCGGGACGCCGGTCGTTTGCGCGGCCACGGTCCGGCCCGCCTCGTCCAGCAGCGTCACCCGCACGCCGGAAAGCCCTCCTTCGTCCTCCGGCGCGCGCAGCCCGTCGTAGTCCGCGTCCAGGAACACCCGTCCCTCGATGGTCCCCAGCGCCGTCAGGCCGGCCTGCGCCTCCCACGTCTCCCCGGGCAGCAGCGAAAACGCCCCGGTCTGACCCCAGCCGGCGCCCGTGCTTTCCGTCCCGGCGGTAAAGCCGTAATCGCCTCCGGGCAGGTCGATGCGCAGCCGGTAGTCGCCCGGGCGCACGTTCGTAAAGCGCGCAATCCCCTCTTCGTCCGTCTGCGCGCCGTAGGCCAGCCCGCCGTCCTCGTCATACAGCGCGACCTGCACGCCCGCCATGGGGCTGTCCGCGCCGCCGGCCCGACCGTCGGCATCCGTGTCCAGCCAGACGAACGCTTCGGCCGAAGCCGACTCGACCGCGCCGGCATAGACCGTCGCCTCCGTTCTGTTCCGGCTCAGCGATATCTCATACCCGGCCTCGGCTTCCGCATCGGCCAGCGGGCGGGTGAACAGATAGCCCGCGGGCAGCGTGACGCGCACCGTGTATTCGCCCAGGCGCAGGCCGGAAAAGGCATATTGCCCGTCTTCGCCGGTGGTGATTTTCGCCACCGTTTCGCCTTCGCGCAGCAGCGCCACACGGGCGCCGGCCAGCCCGTCCTCTCCGTCGCCGACCTGCCCGTCCGCATCCCCGTCGTCCCAGACGCGGCCGGATACGCTGCCCGCGGGCACCGCACCGCACAGCAGCCCTTCCACCGCCTCACCCGATGCCAGGGAAATCGTTCCGCTCTGCGCCCGGTGCGCGTCCTCCCCGACAATCAGGCGCTCCACGCCCGGCGCGAAGCGCGCAAAGAGCATGTCCTCCGGCAAGGTCACATCCAGCCGGTAGTCGCCCGGCAGCAGCGCGTCGAATGCGAACGCGCCGTCCGCATCCGTCACCGTCTCGGCCGCCGTCTCCCCCGTGTCCGCTTCCAGCGCCGCCACGCGCACGCCGGCCAGCCCGCTCTCTGCGCCGGCCAGGTACCCGTCGTCGTTTTCGTCCAGCCAAACCATGCCCGCCAGGCGCGCCAGGCGCACGGTTTCCAGCGTCAGACTCTCCCGTTGGCCAGAGCGCGTCAGGGAAACGTCCGTCCGCTCCGTCAGCATCACCGCATCTTCCGGCAGCGCCACCGTCAGCCGGTATTCGCCCGCCGGCAGGCCCTCGAAAACGAAGCGTCCGTCCGCGTCCGTTTCCACCGTCTCGCCCAGCGGCCACAGCGTCACGCTTCCCTGCGCATACGGCTGTCCTCCGTCGGTGAGCACGCCCTCCACGGCCGCCGGCCGCATGGCGGAAACGTCCTGCGCCGCGCTTTCCCCCGCTTCCAGGCGCACGGTCCGTTCCGCTTCCCCGTTGAGCACGAATCCCTGCGGCGCGGCAAAGCGCAGCGCATAATCGCCGGGGAACAGGCCCGAAAAGGCATACGCGCCCGTCTCGTCGGTATACGCCTGGCCCACGCCTTCCAGCGTCACCCGCACGCCCGCCACCGGCCGGCCGTCCGGGTCGGACGCCGTGCCGCGCAGGCTGCCTTCGGGATACAGGTGCACCACCGTCTCGCCCTCCGCCTGCTCCACGCGCGCCAGCACGCCTTCCTCGCCCTCCGCCTGCACGTCCAGCCCTTCCAGCAGCACGCCGGTAAACGCGAAACGTCCCTGCGCGTCCGGTTCGGCGGTCCTATCGCCCAGCGTCAGGCGGACCGGGAAGCCTTCCAGCGCCCCGTGCGTCTCCACGCGGCCGGACACGGTCTGCAGGGGCAGCATCCGCGCGTCGTCTCCTTCCACGGCAAAGCCCAGCGCCTCGCCGGCCAGCGCCTCGGGCACGGAAAAGGCCACCGTCGCCCCCTCGGGCGCGTCCGCAAACGCATACGCGCCGAACACATCGGTCTCCACCGCCGCCAGCGTCTTGCCCGCCTCGTCCACCATTTGAACGCCCGCGCCCGCCACCGGCTGTCCGTCCTCGTCCGTCACGCGGCCCCAGCGCGCCGGCTCCGGCTCCTCCGACGGCGCAAAGGCCGCCACCTCGACCCGGAAGGGATCGCAGACCTCTACTGTGCGCAGCGTGCCCGCGTCGTCCACCGGGTAGGCAAACGAATAGGATACCGTCCCCTCCAGCGCCAGGGAGGCAATTTCCTCCACGCCCGGCAGCGCAAAACGCCGCGACAGCCGCAGGGATACCTCGCCGTCGGTGGCCTGCGTCTGCGCGCCCGGCGCCCCGGTCTCCTCCGGCACGGCATAAAGAAAGGTCAGATTTTCCACCTGCAGGGGCGTCTCGCCCAGAGAAAGGACCGTCTGAATCCGCGCATCCTGCGCAAACAGGCTGGGCAGCTGCTGCACCTCCGCCTGCACCGTGGGGGAAAGCAGCGACGCGGGCGCCGGCTCGCTGACAAAGACGGCCTCCGCCGTTTTGCCCGTTTCCAGGTACAGCGGAACGTCCACCGTCACCTCGTCGGCTGCGTACTGGTATCCCTCGGCCGCGCGCGTCATGCGCAGCGTATACCGGCCCGCGGGCAGCGGCTCCGGCGCGGCATACGTCCCGTCGCCGTCTGCCTCAAAGGTCAGCACCGTCTCGCCCTGCGCGTCGATGAGCGCAAACGCGCCGCCCGCCACCGCGCCCGCATCCTGCGCGCTTTGATGCGCCATGGAAAAATATCCCGCGCAGCTTTCCGCCAGCGTCTGGCAGCGCGAGACGCGCCCGGAGAACAGCAGCACCGTATGCGCCTTGTCATCCGGCGCAAAGCCGTCGGCCTCGCCCTCCAGCGCGCGCAGGGTATACGCCACGCCCGCCTGGGACGCGGGCAGCGAAAGGGTCTGGCCGGGCCGGATTTCCCCGACCTGCACGCCGTCCCCGTCGTACACGGCATACGCGCGGTCTATCGTCACCAGCCGCGGGGTTTTGTCGCCGTCCGGCGCGATGCCCAGCGCCTGCAGCTGCAGCCGGCCCGGCAGGCTGTTGCGCACCGTCACATAGGTCGCTTCGCCCTCGCGGACGGTCACCTCGATTTCCGCCTCGTCCACGGAATACCCCGCCGGCGCCTCCTGCTGGTACAGGCGGTAGGTTCCGGGCGCAAGGCCCGGCACGGACACCGTTCCGTCCTCGCCCGTCACCAGGGATTGCCGTTCGCCCGCCGCGTTTTCCAGCACGAACGTCACCCCGGCCAGCGGCACGGGGCCGGCGTCGCTGTCGCCGGTCAGCTCCACGCGCAGGCCCTGCATGCCCTCGGCCCGGTTGGTCAAAACGAGGTCCTCCGGCAGCGACAGCGGCAGATACCCCTCCAGCGGCGCATAGCCGTCCGGGGCGGAAAGCTGCAAAAGATATACGTCTACGCCAAGGGGCAAAGATGCGGAGACGGGCTGCTCGCCCGTAACGAGGGTCAGCGGTTCGGCGGGGTTGGCCGCATCGGGCCACGGCACATACTCGCCCGCGGCGTTTTTGGCATACACGCCGAACACCGCGCCGGCCAGCGCCTCGTCCGATTCCATCGCCAGGGTGTCCGGGTTCATGCGCTCGCCGCGCAGGCGCAGCGTCAGGTTGGGTTCGGCCGCCGTTTCGCCGGGATATACATACAGAACGTCCCCGTAGGGGATGATTTCCGCCCGCGCCGCGCCCAGCGCGCACGCCAGGCATGCCACGAGAATCGACAGCCAACGTAACCGCATGCGAACCCTCCCAAGCGTCATGCCTGTATGGTATCGCATGCGGGCAGAATTGTCAAATGTGCTTGTCGATTCCTGTCGCTCAGTTGGCCAGGTTGGCAAAGCGGGTATACTGTCCCAGCCACGCCAGCTTGATAGTGCCGAGCGGGCCGTTGCGCTGCTTTTGCACGATGACTTCGGCGATGTTCTTGTCTTCCGTGTCCGGGTTGTAATACTCCTCCCGGTGCAAAAACATCACCACGTCCGCGTCCTGCTCCATGGAGCCGGAATCGCGCAGGTCGCTCAGGAGCGGGCGCTTGTCGCTGCGCTGCGCGTTGGCGCGCGAAAGCTGGGCGCAGGCCATCAGCGGAATGTGCAGTTCCAGCGCGATGGCCTTGAGCATGCGGGAAATCTCGCTGACCTCGTTCTGACGGTTTTCGCTGCGCTTGTCGGTGGTCATCAGCTGCATATAGTCCACGATAATCAAATCCAGCCCGCGTTCAGCCAGCAGGCGGCGGCACCGGGAGCGCAGCTGCGAAGGCGTCAGGCCGGCCGTATCGTCCAGATACAGGTTCGCCGCGGCCAGCGGCCCCAGCGCCGTGGTCAGCCGTATCCAGGCATCGTCGTCCATCATGCCCCGGCGCATGGCCTGCATATCCACGCTGGCGGCCGTACACAGCATGCGCATGGCGAGCTGCTCGCGCGGCATTTCCAGGGAAAAAAACGCGACCGTTTTGCCCGCGTGGACCGCCGCATGCTGGGCGATGTTGAGCGCAAAGCTGGTCTTGCCCATCGACGGACGCGCGCCCATGAGGATAAGCTCGCCCCCGTGCAGCCCCGTCAGCGTCTTGTCCAGGTCCACAAACCCCGTGGGCACGCCGCTGACCGCGCCCTTGAGCCGGGCCAGTTCCTCGATATGCGAATAGGTGCCGGTCAATACGTCGCGGATATGCACCAGCGTGTCCGTGCCGCCCTTGCGCATGGAAATATCAAAGACGCCCTTTTCCGCCAGGGACAGCACTTCCGCCAGCGGCCGGTCCTGGGTGAAGCTTTCCCGCTGGATGCTGTTGGCGCAGTCAATCAGACGGCGCAGCGTATATTTTTCATCGACGATATCGATATAGGCGCGCACGTTGGCGGTGCTGGGGACATACTGCGTCAGCCGGACGAGATACTCCGTGCCGCCCACACCTTCCAGCGTGCCCCGGCGCGAAAGCTCCTCGTCGACGGTAATCAGGTCCACCGGCCTGCCCAGGCGCGACAGCGACAGCATCGCGTCGAACAGCTCCCGGTGCGCAGGCTGATAAAACGCCTGCGGCGCCAGCAGTTCCTGGGCCAGCAGCACGGCCTCGGCGTCCTGCAGCATCGCGCCCAGCACGCTGCGCTCGGCGTCCAGATTGTTGGGAGGAAGCGGCGCGCTCTGCACGTTACGCCTCCGCCTCGACCAGCACCTTCATCGGCGCGGAAATCCCCGAGTACAGCCAGACGGACGCCGTGTACTCGCCCACCGCACGGATGGGGTCGGAAAGCTCCACATGGCGCTTCTCCACCCGAACGCCATGCTGCGCCGCCAGGGCGTCGGCCACCTCCTGCCCCGTAATGGAGCCGTACAGCCGTCCCTTTTCGCCGCAGCGGGCGGTCAGGCGTATCTCCTTGCCGCGCAGGCGCTCCGCGGTTTCCAGCGCCTCCTTTTTGCGCAGGCTCTCCCGATGCTCTTCGGCGGCCTTGGCGTGCTTGATGGCGTTGGCGGCCGTCGCGGTGGCCTCCACGGCGATTTTGCGCGGGAGCAGGAAATTCCGGGCGTATCCGTCGGACACTTCGACAATCTGCTCCTTTTTCCCGGTGCCCTTGACGTCCTGAAGCAGGATTACCTTCATGGCGCATCCTCCTTGCTTTCTTGTGTCTTCTTATTGTACTGTGCCGGCATGGGTTTGTCAAACTGTCGGCAAACCGCGCGCCGGACGCCTGTCCGGGCAAAGAAATTCCGCCGTATCCCCTTCCCTTTTTGCCGGAACAATGGTATGATATCTCCAAGACAATTCGTTGTTTTTATGCGAAAAAACGAGAAACAACAGGGCACCCAACAAAGGGAGGAACGAACGTGGGTAAATTGGTAGAGCAAATCGAAAGCCTTGGCTACCACTTTCAGGAGGGGAAACAGCTGCTTTCCGTAGCCGCGCAACAGGGGTTTACGGAAATCCGCCAGCTCCTGGTTCGCTCCATGGACGGGCAGACCATCGTCGTCAAGCAGGACGATTCTCTCATGCTTTTCCCGGGCGGAATCGCGTTTTCCAAAGGGGTATTGGACGTTTCGCTGGCGGACGGCGTGCGCACCACCTGCGCCGAAATCTACCGCGACTATTACAACCTGGACGAAAACGGTTATTCCATGCTGCTGTATAACTATTCCGGGCGCACCAAGCAGTATCTGGACGCGGAAAAGCAGCGGATTGGCCTGACGGACTACAAAGACGGACTTCCCGAAGGCTTTTTCGCCGTGGGGCATTACGACGAACTGGGGTATGGCGTGGCGGAAATGGACATCGGCCGGTATGCCGACGGGCGCTATGTCGCGCAGAGCGCGCTGGGCGTGACGGAAGACGAGCATGTGCTGCGCATGCACTTTTCGCACCTGCCCAGCCGCCAGGACGTCATGGACGCGCTGGTCATTCGCAAGCTGGAACGCGACTTTAAGCTCGGCCGTCATCGCGAGGTATTCCATTGCGGGGCCTGCGGCGAAACCAGGCACTGGCTGGACATCCCCGGCGATATCCATCAGAAGCTCCGTCTGCGGCTGCAGCGCCGCTGCGGCTGCGACGCGGAAGCAACAACCTGATGCCCGCCCGGATACCGGCGTGCGCCTCAGACCCTGGAAAAACGGACGGCATGGCCGTCCGTTCGGACCGTCGACAAAGCCTTGTCGACGGTCTTTCGTTTGTCGAAAAAGGCCGGCGCTGCCGGCCTTTTCCGACAGGACACGTTTCCCCTGCGCC
>NHCFR05603__coassemble_666_pt1 | contig 21441 bp, 18 predicted proteins | sample NHCFR05603__metabat2_high_PE_044 | metagenome-assembled genome bin NHCFR05603
TCATGGTTTTCTTTCTGAAATACTCCGGTTGTTTTGATTGCGCCTCTAGAATAGCAGATTTCCGCGCGCGATTTCAATCGCTTTTCTACGCTTTTTACGCCTGAAGTATTTCAATTTGAAACAATATGAAGATGTTGATTTTGGAATAAACATCTGATATGATGAAATAGGAAACACGCAGAGAAAGGGGCGCTTTCCGATGAAGCGCACACGGGTGCTGGGTATCGCTCCCTACGAGGGCATGCGCAATTTGATGGTGCAGCTGGCCGAAAAAATGGAGGATGTCTGCCTGACGTCCTTTGTCGGCGACCTGGAGCACGGCGCCTCCATCGCCGCGCAGTATAGCGCGGAGGATTTCGACGTTATCCTCTCGCGCGGCGGCACGGCCGAACTCATCCGGCAAAAGACCGACCTGCCCGTCGTCGATATCGAGCTGAGCGTATACGACATCCTGCGTTCCATCCGGCTGGCCGAGAGCAGCGGCAACCGCTTCGCCATCGTCGGCTTTCCTGCCATCACGCGCAACGTTTCCTTTTTATGCGACGCGCTGCGCTGCCAGATAGATTACTACACCATCCACGACGAGGCCGAGGCGCGCGCCGCGCTTGCCAGGCTGTCGACGCAGGGCTGCAACATGGTGCTGTGCGACATGATTACCAATTCGCTGGCACAGGAGTACGGCATCCCCGCCATTCTCATCATCTCCGGCAGCGAAAGCGTCGAGGCTGCGCTGCGGCAGGCCGTGAGCATCAGCCGTGTGTTCCGGCCCATGCAGGACCGCGCCGCGCTTCTGCATGCGCTGCTCTGCGGGTACGCCGAACCGCTGACCGTGCTGGACGAGAGCGGCGCCGTGGTATACAACACAGTGGAAGAGCGCTTGCCCGTCGAGGTCGACAGGCGCATGCGCACGCTGGTCTCCGGCGTGCTGGCGGAGGGCGGCAAGCGTTCCAACCTGACCCTCGGCGCCCGGCAGTATCAGCTGAGCGGGCGCGCGCTTCTTCATGACGGCGCGCGCTATGCGGTGTTCCGCGTCCGGGAAAGCAGCGTGCATCCCCATTTGGAAAAATCCGGCATCCGCTTTCTGGACAAAGAAGAGGCGTTCGACCTGTTTTTCAACAGCTTTTACGGCGTCACCCAGCCCAGCATGCTGAAGCTGTATGAGCGCTATGCCGAAAGCGACGCCCCGGTGATGATTGTCGGAGAAAAGGGCACGGGCAAAAACCAGATGGCGCGTCTGCTGTACGGCAAGAGCCGCTATCAGAACGCGCCGCTGTGCATGGTGGATTGCATGCAGCTGCGACAGAAGGGCTGGAATTATCTGATGGTGAACGAAAGCACACCCTTGGCCAGCTCCGGCATCACGCTGTGCTTTCTCAACGCCGACGCGCTGGAGGAGGCGGCATTTTGCCAGCTCTTTACGGCCCTGCGCGACACGCAGTTCGCCAAGCGCAACCGGCTGATGTTCCGCTGCACGCTGGAAGCGGACGGAACGCTGCCGCCATGCTACCAGCGGCTGCTCTCCTGGTTCGGGTGCATGGTGCTGGAGCTTTCCCCGCTGCGCGCGCACAAACAGGAGATTCCGCAGCTGAGCAGCCTGTACATCAGCCTGCTCAACATGCGCAACGCCACCGAGATTATCGGCATTGAGCAGGAAGGCCTCCAGCTGCTGGAAGCATACGACTGGCCGGAAAACTACGACCAGTTCAAGCGCGTGCTGCGCGACCTGGTGGTGACGGGCGATACGCCTTACATCCAGGCCAGCGCCATCCGCGAAGCGTTGCGGCGCGAACGCGCCATGTACCCGGAAAGCCAGGCCGCCCCCCTGGCCGAGGCGCTGCGCGGCAAGACGCTGGAGGAGATATCGCTGCTGGCCATCCGCCAGGCGCTCGTCGAAGAGAAGGGGAACCAAACCGCCGCGGCCAACCGGCTGGGCATCAGCCGCACCACGCTGTGGCGCATGCTGCAAAAGTACGAAGCGGAAGGCGCAAATAAGACGCGATAAAAAGCGGCGGCCATTCTCCCCCATGCCTGTCTGCCGGCGGCGCAGGCCTTATTCCGCACGCCGTACCCGCAGCGCCCGCAGCGCGTTGAGGATGGCGAGGACCGTGACGCCTACGTCTGCGAAGACCGCCGCCTGCATGCCCGCCAGGCCCAGCGCGCTCAGCGCCAGGACCAGCAGTTTGACCGCAAGGGCAAAGACGATATTCTCATGGGCGATGCGGAGCGTGCGCCGCGCGATGCCGATGGCGTCGGCCAGCTTGGACGGCTCGTCGGTCATCAGCACCACGTCCGCCGCCTCAATGGCGGCATCCGAGCCCAGGCCGCCCATGGCGACGCCCACATCGGCGCGCGCCAGCACCGGCGCGTCGTTGATGCCGTCGCCCACGAACGCCAGCTTGCCGCGTCCCGGCCCGGCCATCAGCCTTTCCAGCTCCGCTACCTTGCCGTCCGGCAGCAACTCCGCGCGCACGTCGTCCAGCCCGAGCGCGCGCGCCGTGCGTTCGGCGACCTCGCGCTTGTCGCCGGTGAGCATCACCAGCCGTCTGACGCCTGCCCTGCGAAGCGCCTGTATGGCCGCTCCGGCATCCTCCTTTATCCTGTCGGCAATGACGATATGGCCGGCATACCGTCCGTCCACGGCCACATGCACCAGCGTTCCCTCGCAGCCGTCCGGCTCAAAGTGCACGCCGTTTTCCCGCAGCCACCGGGCGTTTCCCGCCAGCACGCGCCGTCCGTCCACGACGGCCTCCACGCCGCCGCCCCGAATCTCCCGCGCCTCGCGCACGCGTTCGGGCTCCACCCGCTTTCCCCAGGCGCGCAGGAGCGATTGGGAGATTGGATGGTTCGACACGCTTTCCGCGCAGACGGCCAGCTCCATCAGCGTCTCTTCGTCCATCCCCGCGCCATGCACCACCTGCACGGCAAAGACGCCATGCGTCAGCGTTCCCGTCTTATCAAACACGACGGTATCCGTCTGCGCCAGCGCCTCCAGGTCATTGCCGCCCTTGACCAGGATACCCTGGCGGGACGCGCCGCCGATGCCGCCGAAGAAGCTCAACGGCACGGAGATGACCAGCGCGCACGGGCAGGACACGACCAGGAACGAGAGGGCCCGATAGAGCCAGACGGAAAACGCCTGCCCCGTCACGAGCGGCGGGAGGACGGCCAACAATACGGCCAGGCCGACCACCAGCGGCGTATACACCCGCGCAAAGCGCGTGATAAAGCGTTCGGAGCGGGATTTGCGCGCGCTTGCGTTTTCCACCAGCTCCAGAATCCGGCTGGCCGTGGATTCCTCCGCGGGCTTGACGGCCCGCGCCGTCAAAAGGCCGGTCAGGTTGATGCAGCCGCTAAGCAGCGTATCGCCCGCCGCCGCCGCGCGCGGCACGGATTCGCCGGTGAGCGCGGCGGTATCCAGCATGGACTCGCCTTCCACCACCACCGCGTCCAGCGGCACGCGTTCGCCCGGCCGTATTACCAGGGTTTCCCCCACCGCGACTTCCTCCGCATCCACCTCCCGCAGCTCGCCGTCCCGGCGCACGGTCGCCGTGTCCGGCCGGATATCCATCAACGAGGCGATGGAACGGCGCGATTTCCCCACCGCATAGTGCTGGAACATCTCTCCGATCTGATAAAAGAGCATGACCTCCACGCCTTCGGCGTATTTGCCGATGGCAAACGCGCCCACGGTGGCGATGGCCATCAGAAAGTTCTCATTGATGAGTTCGCCGCCCAGCACGCCGCGCACCGCCTTATACAGCACGTCGCAGCCAATCACCAGGTACGCGGCGGCAAACAGCGCAAGGCTTACCCAAGCTGGCGCGCCCTGCGCCGCCAATCCCGCCGCAAACAATCCCGCGCAGAGCAGAATCCGTATTCCCTGCTTTTTCATTTTCATCCTGCATCCCCCGCTTTTGCGGTCTCCCGCCTACGCCTTGACGACGGCGTCCGGCTCCACCCGGCGCGCGGCGCTTTTGACGCCCTCCAGAACAGACGCGAGCTTTGCTTCCTCCACTTCGAGCGTCAGCTTCCCCGTCAGAAAGCTCAGGTTCGCCGCCTGCACGCCGTCCAGCGCCTGCACCGCCCGCTCGATTTTCGCCGCGCAGTTCGCGCAATCCAGCCCCTCGATACGAACCACCTTTTTCATATCCGGTTCCTCCTTTTTTCTTACGCTTCCTCGCGGATATGCTCCAGTCCCTTTTCGAAGATGATATGCACATGTTCATCCGACAGCGCGTAAAATACGTTTTTGCCCTCCCGCCGGTACTTCACCAGGTTGGCCTGCTTCAGCTGCCGCAGCTGATGCGAAATGGCGGACTTTGTCATGTTCAGCAGCGCCGCCAGGTCGCACACGCACAGCTCCCCCGCATGAAGCGCGCAGAGAATGCGCACGCGCGTGCTGTCCCCAAACACCTTAAACAAGTCCGCCAGCGTATACAGTTCATTCTCTTCCGGCATTTGGGCCCGCACCGCTTCCACCGCGCCGGCGTGGATAACGTCGCAGTCGCAGAACATGCCTCCCGCGCACATACGCCTTTCCCCCTTCCGCTTCACAACAGTTGAACGATTGAATAACTGTTCAAACGTATTATAGTTGAGCGACCGCTCAATTGTCAAGAGGGCGCGCGCGCTTTGCGAAAAGTTTTTTTGAATTGCCATTTTGCGCGGCTACTGTTATACTACAAGCATGGAAGCGCGCCAGGCTTCGCGCAGAGGAGGCGTATCATGCGAAAGACGAAGATTATCTGTACCCTGGGCCCTGCCAGCGACGACGAAGAAACGCTGCGCGCGCTGCTGCAAAGCGGGATGAACGTGGCGCGGCTGAACTTTTCGCACGGCACCCATGCCGGGCATCAGGCGACCATCGACCGGTTCCGCCGCGTCCGCGACGAGCTGGGCCTTCCGGCCGCCGTCATGCTGGATACGAAAGGGCCGGAGATTCGTCTGCGCGATTTCGAAGGCGGAGAAGCGACGCTCTGCGACGGCGCGCGGTTTGTGCTGACCACGGAACAAATCATGGGCACCTGCGAGCGCGCCGCCATTTCCTATGCGGATTTGCCGCGCCAGCTCCGGCCGGGAAACCGCCTGCTCATCGACGACGGCCGCATCGCGCTGGAAGTGGAATCCGTGCAAGAGCGCGAGATCCAGTGCCGCGTGCAGGTCGGCGGACGGCTGAGCAACCACAAAAGCATCAACGTGCCGGGCGTGGAGCTGGACATGCCGTACCTGAGCGAGGAAGACAAGGCAGACCTTCGCTTCGGGGTGGAAAACGACGTGGACTATGTGGCCGCCTCCTTTACGCGCCGGCCCGAGGACATCATCGCCATGCGCAAATTCCTCGATTACCACGGCGGTCATGATATCCGGATTATTGCCAAGATAGAGAACCTGGAGGGCATCGAAAAGTTCGACGCCATTTTGCGGGAAGCCGACGGCATCATGGTGGCGCGCGGCGATATGGGCGTGGAGGTAGCCTACGAACGGCTGCCGGGGCTGCAGAAGCGTTTCATCCGCCGCTGCTTCCAGTCCGGCAAGGTGGTCATCACGGCCACGCAGATGCTGGAATCGATGATTTCCAGCCCCACGCCGACCCGCGCGGAAATCACCGACGTGGCCAACGCGGTCTTTGACGGCACGTCCGCGGTCATGCTCTCCGGCGAGAGCGCGGCGGGCAAATACCCCGTGCTGGCTACGCGCGTCATGGCGCGCATTGCCGAGCAGGCCGAGCGGGACGCCTTTGACATGGACGTATACGGCACGTTCGAATACGACATGAACGCCGAAACCACCAACGCCATCTGCGACGCCACCTGCACCACCGCGCGCGATTTGAAGGCGCGCGCCATCCTTGCGGTGACCAAGTCGGGCGCGACGGCGCGCGGCATGTCCAAGTTCCGCCCCTTCGAGCCCATCGTGGCGGCTACGCCCATTGCGAAAACATACCATCAGCTTTCGCTTTCCTGGGGCGTATATCCGGTGATGGCGCGCTACCAGAAAACCTCGGACGACCTGTTCCAGCACGCCATCGACTGCGCGCGCCAGCTGGACCTGGTGCAGTACGGCGACCGCGTGGTAATTGCCGCCGGGATTCCCCTGGACACCAGCGGCAATACGAACATCCTCAAGGTACAGACGGTCAGCCGCGGCAGAAGCTGACGCCGCGCCGCAGCCGGAGCGCCCACGGAAGGCCCTTCGGCCGATTTGTCCTGTCGCGTCAAAGGAGGCACGAAATGAACACCCCTACGGCCCGGCTCAGACGCCTGTTCCCGCTCTCGTGGCGGGATACGCTGGTCACGGGCGGCGTCTTTGCGGGCGCCATGCTCCTATGCGCCCTCTTGCTGCCCCTGTATGGCGACGGCGGGTATATATCCATGGTTTTCGTGCTGGCGGTCGTGCTGGTTTCCTACTGGACGAACGGCTACTTCTACGGCATGCTGATGTCCGTCTCCAGCGTGCTGTGCGTCAACTATCTGTTTACATATCCCTACTATCATCTGAATTTCACCATTTCTGGCTACCCTATCGCCTTTGTCACCATGCTGGTCGTTTCGCTCATCATCTCGACCATCACCACCCAGGCGCGGGAGAAGGAAAAGCTTCGGGTGGCCGCGGAGGCGGAGCGGGTGCGCGCCAACCTGCTGCGCTCCATTTCGCACGATTTGCGCACGCCGCTGACCATCATCCTGGGCACCTGTTCCACGCTGCTGGAAAACGACGCGACCCTTTCGCCGCAAAAGCGCAGGGAGATGCTCGCTTCCATGCAGACGGACACGGACTGGCTGATTCGCATGGTGGAAAACCTGCTGTCCATCACGCGCATGAGTGGGGAGGGCACGGTGCTCAACAAGCAGCCCGAGGTTGTCGAGGAGGTGGTGGCGGACGTGGTGCGCAAGTTCCGCAGCCATTTCCGGGAGCCGCCGGTGCGCGTACAAGTGCCCGAGGAACCGCTGGAAGCGCCCATGGACCCCATTTTGATTGCGCAGGTGCTTTCCAACCTGCTCAACAACGTCGTCCATCACGCCCAGAGCGCCACGCACATTGATTTGCGGGTATGGAAGGAGGGCGAATGCGCGGTCTTCGAGGTGCGCGACGACGGCCCCGGGTTCTCTCCGGCCGTGCTCAACGCCCTGTCCGGCGGCGGCCCCATCGACATTCCCGGAACGCGCGCCGACCGGTCGCGCAACATGGGCATCGGGCTTTCCGTCTGTCTTTCCATCATTCGCGCGCACGGCGGACAGTTGCGCGCGCAGACCGCCCCGGAGGGCGGCGCGTCCGTCCGATTCACATTGCCGTTACAGGAGGTACCTTATGAGCAATCACCACAGCATTCTCATCGTTGAAGACGAGCGGGGCATCAGCGATTTTATCGCCACCGTCCTGACCGCCAATGACTATTCCGTGCTCAAGGCGCGGGACGGACAGACGGCGCTGTCCCTGATTCCCTCGCACTGTCCGGATTTGGTGCTGCTGGATTTGGGCTTGCCGGACATGGATGGCCTGGCCATTCTGCGTTCGGTGCGCGAATGGTCCACCGTCCCCATCCTGGTGCTTTCCGCGCGCGACCATGAGCGCGAAAAGGTGGAGGCCCTGGATGCGGGCGCGGACGACTATATTACCAAACCGTTCGGCATTTCCGAATTGCTGGCGCGCATTCGCACGGCCCTGCGCCACGCGCGCAGCGCCGCCGGCTCCTCGCTGGCGCCCAGCGGGGTGTTTACCTGCGGGGAGCTGAGCATCGACCACGGGCGGCGAAGGGTGAAAATCAGCGGCCGGGAAGTCCATGTGACGCAAATCGAGTTCAAAATCCTGGCGCTTTTGAGCCAGTACGCAGGTCGCGTATTGTCCTATGACACCATCATCAAGCACGTCTGGGGGCCGCACGCGCAGGGCAACAACCAGATTCTCCGGGTCAACATGGCCAACATCCGCCGGAAAATCGAAGCCAATCCCGCCGAGCCGGTTTATATCCTCACCGATGTGGGGGTCGGCTATCGCATGGTGGACAACGAATCGATGTAATCCGGCGCAGGCGCGGCTGCGAACGGACCCTATTCAGGCGGCCGCCTTTTCCCCCTGGCGCAGATGCTTCCATTCCGTGAGCATAAACGTTGTAAAGCAGGCGACCGGCCCGATGAAGTCCGAAATGGGTTCGGCCAGGAACACGCCGTACACGCCCAGGTTAAAAAGCCGCGGCAGCGTCAGCGCCAGCGGGACGACGAGAAACGCCTTGCGCAGCAGCGAAAAAAAGATGGCCTGGCGCGATTTGCCCAGCGCGACAAAACAGCGCTGGCCCGTCAGCTGAAGGCCCATGAGCAAAAAGAGCGCGAAATAGATGCGGCAGCACGGCACGCCCGCCGCAATGAGCGCCGGGTCGTCGTTGAAAATGCGGATGAGCCATTCGGGCACGGACAGGGTGATAATCCAAACCAGCGTGGCAAACCCCATGCAGCCGCACAGCGTGAACATCGCCGCCTGCCGGACGCGGTCATACCGGCCGGCGCCATAGTTGTACCCAATCACCGGCGAGGCGGCCTGCGAAAAGCCGCTCAGCGGCATGGTGAGCATGGAACGGACCGAGCTGACCACCGTCATCACGCCCACATACACGTCCCCGCCGAAGGCCTGCAGACTGGTGTTGCAGACGATGGACACCAGGCTGTCGTTGACGTTCATGACAAAGGTAGAAAGCCCCAGGCCCAGAATCCGGCGCATGACCGGCCCGTCCGGCCGCATATGGCGCGCCTGCAGCCGCACGGTGCAGCGGTCGCAGGTCAGAAACTTCATGACCCATACCGCCGATACGCCCTGGGAAATGATGGTGGCAAGCGCCGCGCCCTGAACGCCCATATGCAGCACGAAGATAAAAATCGGGTCCAGAATGATATTGAGGACAGCGCCTATCAAAACGGTCATCATGCTCACGCGCGCAAACCCCTGCGCGCTGATAAAGCAGTTCATGCCCAGCGTCGCCATGACGAACAGGGAACCCAGCGCGTAAACGCTCAGATAGGCGTCCGCATACGGCATAGTCTCCTCGCTTGCGCCGAACCAGTACAGCACCGGGTCCTTGACGGCCAGGCATATCACCGTCAGCGCCACGCCAAAGACAAGCAGCATCGTGCAGGCGTTGCCGATGATTTGCGCGCCGTATTCATCCCGCCCTTCGCCCCGCGCGATGGACAGAAGCGGCGCGCCGCCCATGCCGGCCAGGGCAGCAAACGCGGAAATGATCATGATAAACGGAAACGTCACCCCGACGCCGGTCAGCGCCTGGCTGCCCACCTCCGGGATGCGGCCGATAAACATGCGGTCGACCATGCTGTACAGCGCGTTGATAATCTGCGCGGCAATCATGGGCAGCGACAGGCGCAGAATGGTCTTGGGGATACTTCCCCGGGAAAAATCGACGTCGGTTCGTGCCAAGAAAACTTCGCCTCCGGCTCTATTGTAACACCTGCGCCCGCGGCGCGCAACGCCGCCGGGACGGTTTGTCGAATAAACATGCAGTCTTTCGCCGGAAATAAAAGGAAAAGGAACCCGTCGCGTCGAACTACGGCGCATACTATGCCGTATAAAAAGGAGGCGCCCGGATGATGTTTACCGACCAGGAGATTTCCCGCATTCGACAGACAGTGTTCGACACGGTAGGTTTTTCGTATGACGCGCCCGTCCGCGTAACCGAAGGCAAGGGGCTTCGCGTGGAGGGCGACCGGCAGGGCGCCGCCATTGCCTGCGACACCCTGCCCGCGCTGGCGCGCGGCTTTTTCCGCCTGGCGCAGGAGCTGACGGCCGGCCAGGCCCGGGTATCGCTGTGCGAGGAGCCCCGTTTTGCGTCCTGCGGTTGTTTTCTGGATATGTCCCGCCATGGCGTGATGACCGTCGACGCCTGCAAGCGATACATGGACGCCACGGCGGCCCTGGGGATGAATCTCATTGTGCTGTATACGGAGGATACCTATACAGTGCCGGAATACCCGTACTTCGGCTATCTGCGCGGACGGTATACGCCCGATGAGCTGCGGGAGCTGGACGCATACGCGTCTTCTCTGGGCATCGAGCTGATGCTCAGCATTCAGACGCTGGCCCACCTCGGGCAGTTCCTCCAATGGCGGGCCAACGAGCACCTGAAGGACCAGCCCACCTGTCTGCTGATTGACGACGAGGAGACCTACGCCTTCATCGAGGCGGAAATCCGCGCGGTGCGCCAGTGCGTCTCGGGCTCGCGCCTGCACATCGGCATGGACGAGGCGCACGGCGTGGGCCTGGGGCGCTATTTTGAGCAGCACGGGCTGACGGACCGCTTCGCGCTGCTGAACCGCCATCTCCGGCGGGTGGTGGACCTGTGCCGGAAATACGATTTCCAGCCCATCATGTGGAGCGATATGTATTTCCGCCTCGGCTCCAGGACAAACGAGTATTATGACCTGGAGGCGGACATTCCGCAGTCCGCCATAGACGCCATCCCGCCGGTGGACCTGTGCTACTGGGATTACTATCACTACGACGAGTCGTTCTACGACCGCATGCTGACCCTGCACGAGCGCATGGGCCGGACGGTTTTCGCCGGCGGCATCTGGACCTGGAGCGGCTTCCTGCCGCAGGTGGAAAGGACGTACGCAACCATGGAACCCGCCCTGCGGGCGTGCGCCAAGCACCATGTGCAGACGGTCATGGCGACCATGTGGGGCGACGACGGCAATGAAACCAACCACCTGCTCGCCCTCAGCCAAGCCCCGCTGTTCTCCGAGTTCTGCTGGCGCGGCGACGGCTGCACGCGCGAGGCGGTCGAGGCGACCGGCGAATTCCTTACCGGCCTGCCCCGGACGGCCTACGAAGCGTTCGGCATGTTCTATCCCGGACGCGACGACGTGCGCACGGGCAAGGCGCTGCTCTACTGCGATTTGCTCTACCCCGTCGGGCCCACCGCGCCGGCCCTGGAAGAGGCGATGCCGCGCCTGGAAAAGGCGCGCGAGCTGCTGGCTCCGCACCTGGCCCGCCCCGACTGCCGCTATGCCGACCAGCTCATGGAAATCTGCCTGCACAAGGCCGCGCTGCTGCGGGCCATACGTCCCGCCTATCTGGCAGGCGACCGCGAAACCCTGACGCGCATCGCGCAGGAGGACATTCCCCGCCTGGTCGCCGCGTACCAGCGCCTGCGCGACACGCATCGGGCGCAGTGGGAGCAGGCGTACAAGCGCAACGGCTGGGAGGTCATGGCGCTTCGCTACGGCGCCGTCATCGGCCGCCTGGGCGATGTGCAGGACGCGCTGCTGCGCTGGGCGCGGGGCGAGCTGGCCGCGCTGTGCGAGCTGGAGGAGGAGCCTTTGAACCCCGCGCGCAAGGGCGGCATGCAGTTTTACAACGTCTATGTCTCCCCGGTCTTCAGCCTCTGACGAAAGGGAAGACGACCGCCTGAAACCCCGGACGCCCGCCGGCGCTTGAAAGCAGCGGCGAACCGCCATCCCCGCCCGCGGGCGTCCGTCATTCCGCCGTGCTCTCGCCGCCGCTTTCCGGGCGCTCCGGCGCCCGCTCCTGCTGCGCGCGCAGCGCCTCCCGGAATTTTTCCAGATAAAACCCGCACAGCTCCCGCGCGGTTTCCATGTCGGCCGCCTCGGCGCACACGGTGACCTCCGCAGCGCGGGCGTCCGCGTCCAGCGTCGCCCATCCGTCCGGCCGGGTGATGCGCAGGCCGCCGTCCAGCAGCGCGTCTTGCTCGCTTTCCGCCAGCACGCGCAGCGCGCGCCCCCTGACAGGAAGCGGACAGGGCGTCTGCTCGCTGCAGCGGCAGGTCGCCGGCAGCGAAGCCAGCACCCCGCGCAGCGTCGTGCGCTTGGCCGACAGCAGCGCTGCCATCCGCAGCGCGCGGTACAGCCCGTCAAAATGCATATCGAATTGCGCCGCGCCGGCCTGAAGCAGCGAAGCGGTCCACGTTTCGTGCACGCCGGATACGCGCCGGAGCGTTACCCGGCGCTCCCGCGCCAGCTTTTCCAATGCGGCCGGAGCGTCCAGCTTCGCAATCCATTCCATGCCGCCTCCCAGCGCGCTATATGCCAGCATGGTCTGCTCGGCCGCGTCCGGCACGCCGTGGCTGTCAAAGACCTCGACCGTCTGCCCGTTCCGTTCCAGCCGGAAACCCACTTCCCAGCTTTCCACCGTCCCCTCCCCGCACGCCGTCCTTCCGCCCAGCCCCGCGGCGTTGAGGACGCGCGCCGCCAGCGCCGTCAGCGCGGGCGTGGGGGCAAAGACGGCCACGTGCGGCTTCACGCCCGAAAAGGCGTCGGACGGAAGCGCCGCCGTCAACGCGCCGACGTAGAGCGCCTGGGCGTCGGGCAATGCCCGGGGGACCTCCGTTTTTCCGGAAAAGGGGCGGGGAAAATCCTGGCGCGCGAACAGCGCCTCGGTCTTGCGCTGCCCGTCGCGGGCGGGCGATATGCCGCCTGCGGCGCAGAGCGTCGCGCGCCCGGGCGTCCAGAAGACGGCGGCGTTGATGCCCTCCAGGCGCTGGACGCACCGAAGCACCGGCAGCGACGTCTCCCCCAGCAGCACGGGCGCAACGCCCTGCGCGCACAGCGCGCCGCATGCGGCGGTGCAGAGCGCCGCCGCTTCCGCCGAGCCGTCGTGCGCCAGGGCCATTTCCGCGCAGGAGGATGCCTCCGCCCAGCAGGCGGCCAGCTGGCAGGCGGCCTGCGGACAGGCAACGGATGCCTCGCCGTTTTCGATGGTCAGCCGGTTTACGCCGCCCCAGACGAGGTTTTCCGTCACATGCATGCAGGGATCGACGCGCTTGCCCGGCCAGATTTTGACGCCCGTCTCCAGCGAAGAGCGCGCGCCCAGCACCGCGCCGTCCCCCAGCGCGCTTTCCTCCCGCATCGACGCGCCCGCGCCCACCTGGGCGCCGCGCCCGACCACCGCGCCGCTCATCCGGACGAAATCCCCCACGCGCGCGTCCTCCCACAGCACGCTTCGGGCCATCCGCACGTTGGCGCCGACTATGGCCCCCGCGCCGACGATCGCGCCGTCGGAAAGCTGCGCGTTGGCGCCGACTATCGCCCCCGCGCCCACCCAGCAGAGGCTGTCCAGCTGCGCGCTGTCGGCAATCTGCGCCGTCTCGGCAATGCGCACGCCCGCGTCCAGCCGCACGCGCCCGGCGAGCATGTCGACCTGCGCGCGGACATAGGCGGCCTGGTCGCCGATGTCGCACCAGTAGCCGTCCATCACATAGCCGAACACCTCGCGCCCCTGCGCGACCAGGCGGGGAAACAGGTCGCGTCCGAAATCGCAGGGACCGTCCGGCCGTATCTCGCGCAGGATTTCCGGCTCCAGCAGGTAGATGCCCGTGTTGGCCGTGTCCGCATAGACCTCGCCCCAGCCCGGCTTTTCGATAAACCGGCGCACGCGCCCTTCCCCGTCGGTGACCACCATCCCGTATGCCAGCGGCTCGCGCACCCGTGCGAGCACCAGGGTCGCCAGCGCCCGCTTTTCCCGGTGAAAGCGCAGCGCGGCGGTCAGGTCGCAGTCCGTCAGCGCGTCCCCGGAGAGCACGGCGAACGTCTCTTCCGGCCTGCGCGCGCCGGCGGCCGCCCGCAGCACGCCGCCCGCCGTGCCCAGCGGCTCGCGTTCGCGGCAATAGTGCAGCCGCACGCCGTAGCGCTCCCCCGCCCCGAACGCGCGGGGTATCCGCTCCGGCAGGTACTGGAGCGTGACGCCCACCTCATGGAAGCCGTGCTGATGCAGCAGCATCAGCGCATAGGCCAGAACAGGCCGTCCCAGCACGGGCACCATGGGTTTGGGGGTGTCACAGGTCAGCGGGCGCAGGCGCGAGCCCTCGCCGCCCGCCATGATGATGGCGCTAAGCGACATAGGCATTCTCCTTCCGGCGGATTGAAGCTCTTTTCGTCTATTCTGCCCGAAACCGGCGGAAGGATGCGGCCGCAGGCGCAGGCCGCGCACTTTGCGTCCGCAGAAAAATGTAGTATACTGGAGACGGCTCCGCGCCCGGCGCGCGGGCCGGAACGCACAGGCAGGCACAGGAGGAAGCAGCGTGAATATTTCCAAATCAGACGCTTTGGCATGGTTTTCGTTTTTTGCCGAACTGCCGGAGGACGAGGAGCTGACCGCGCGCCAGCAGGAAATCGTCTATGCGGTGTTCGCGCAGATTGAGGCGGCGGTCGAGCGGCAAAACGGCGCGCTGATGGCGGCGATTCCGGGGTTGAAAACGCTCGAAGGCCGAACGTACTTTGTCGGCGAGGACAGCCGTTTCCCCCAGGGGTGCCGTTCCTGCCTGCTGGGAACGGGGCTGAGCGCCGTCCGCAGAACCAACCGCTGCAATCTGGAATGCCCGTTCTGCTATAACTACGGGGAGCTGGACAGCATTGCGCCCGTGGGAGAGGGGCTGTGGGAAATCGGCGGGACCCGCTTTTATGCCGGGGATCTGCCGCTGCTGCTGTCCATTCAGAAAAAGCCCACGGGCATCGCCTATGTGTATCTGGAGCCGTTTTGCGAAATCGAACAGTATTACCCCGTCATTGAAACCTTCCACCGCGCGGGCATCCATCAGCACCTGTATACCAACGGCACGCTGGCCACGGCGGAAAACCTTGCCGCGCTCGGGCGCGCGGGGCTGGACGAGCTGCGCTTTAACCTGGGCGCCACGGGCTGTGCGGACGGCGTGATCGCCGCCATGGCGCTGGCCAAGGCGCACATCCCCGCCGTCGGCATCGAAACGCCGATGACGCCCGACTTTTACGAAGCCTTCCATCGCAAAAAGGAGGCCATTCTGGGCACGGGTATCGACTTTATCAACTGCGCGGAGCTGCACCTGAATGAAAACAACCTGGAAAACTACCTGGGCGAAAACCTCTACATCTCCCGCCTGGGCTATGTTTCCCCCATCTGGAGCCGCGCCCTGACGCTGCGCCTGATGGCGGAAGCCGCGCGCGAAGGCTGGCGCCCCGTGGTGCATGACTGTTCCAACCGCACCAAATTTGCCCGCGACCTGAACCTGCGCAGCCGCGAAGGGGGCTGGTTCGGAGCCAGCGGCTACGGATGCGAGTTTTCCCGCCTGCCTTTCGGCGCGTTCCTGCCCGTGCTGGAGGACGAGGACTTTGCCTTTGTCCGGGAGGAACCGCTGCCCGAGGCGTTCCGGCCCGGCCATCTCATGTTCTGACCGGCAGGGAACGCCTGCGCGTCCACCGCCGTCGCGCCCGATTTCTTTTCCGCGGGCGGCGCGCAAAACGGTTGACAAAATTTTCGGCGAATGGTATAATCCATCTCGCGCGTAGGGGAGTGGCTCAATGGTAGAGCAGCGGTCTCCAAAACCGCAGGTTGCGTGTTCGAGTCGCGTCTCCCCTGCCACTCGCATCCCAATCCGGACCGTTTCGATGGTTTCTTTCCAGGAACAGGATGCACCGGGAATGGCTTGACAGCCATTCCTTTTTCTTTTCCCGCTCCACCCCTGCCCGACACCGCAGACAAAGGCATATCCCCGAGCCCGTGCCCTTGGCAAAAAGCGCCGCGCGCCGTAAGGAAAGGCTGCCCGCGCCCTTCTTCCGCCAACGGCCGGGTCGAAAGGGCGGCCTGCGCTCCCCCACCGCTCTGCCGGGCCGAAGGGGCGGGCCTGCGCTCCCCCGCCGCCCTGCCGGGCGCGAAGGAAAGCGCCGCAAGCCTGTTTTTCCCCGCCGCCCACGCGCAAATGCGGGCCGGGACGAGAAACCCGAGTAATTTTGTCAAAAATCGTGCCATTCCCCCTTGACAGGCGCAGCAAGAGATGCTAGGATATCCGAGGAATCAGGTCAGGATTCTCCGGAAAGGGGGATGCGCATGAAGCTGTCTACACGCTGCCGCTATGGGATTCACGCGATGTTCGACCTGGCGCAGAACGTGGGCTGCGGTCCGCAGACGATTCGCGCCATCGCGGAGCGGCAAATGGTGCCGGAGCAGTATCTGGAACAGATTATCGGCACGCTGCGGCGCGAAGGGCTGGTGACGAGCGTGCGCGGCGCGCAGGGCGGTTACATGCTCGCGCGCGAGCCGTCGGAAATCACCATCGGCGAGCTGATGCGCCTGCTGGAAGGTCCGGTGCTTATGGCGGACTGCCTGGGAGACGCGGACGCCTGCGTGCGAAGCGGCCAGTGCCCGTCCCGGCTGGTATGGGAACGACTGACGGATTGCATCAACCATGTTCTGGACGGCATTACGCTGCAGGACATGCTCAACGACCATAAGGAAATGACCAGGGCGGAGTAAGGAGAGAATATGGAGCGCATTTACATGGACAACGCGGCGACGACCCGCGTAAAGGATGAAGTGTTTGAGGCCATGCTGCCGTACTTCAAAGAAATGTACGGCAACCCCTCCAGCATTCACAGCTTCGGACGCGAAGCCAAAAAGGCCGTCGAGTACGCGCGCGGGCAGGTGGCGCGCGCCATCAACGCGCAGAAGGAAGACATCTATTTCACCGGCGGCGGCACGGAAGCGGACAACTGGATTGTCAAGGGCGCGGCCTTCGGCCAGCGCAGGAAGGGCAATCATATCATCACCTCGGCCATCGAGCACCATGCGCTGCTGCATACCTGCCAGTGGCTGGAAAAGCAGGGCTTCCGCGTGACGTATCTGCCGGTGGACGGCGACGGGCTGGTGAACCCGGAAGATTTGGAAAAGGCCATCACCAAGGATACCATTCTGGTGTCGATTATGTTTGCCAACAACGAAATCGGCACGCTTCAGCCCATTGCGGAGCTTTCCCGCATCGCCCACGCGCATGGCGCGATTTTCCATACCGACGCCGTGCAGGCGGTCGGCGCGGTGCCGATAGACGTCCAGGCCATGGGCATTGACGCGCTGTCCATGGCAGCGCACAAGTTCTACGGCCCCAAGGGCGTAGGCGCGCTGTACATCCGCCGGGGCGTGCGCATCGACGTCAACCAGCAGGGCGGCGCCCAGGAGCGTTCGCGCCGCGGCGGCACGGAAAACCTGCCCGGCATCGTGGGCATGGGCAAGGCCATCGAAATGGCCACGGAAAACCTGCCCGAGCATATGGCGCGGCAGACCGCCCTGCGCGACAAGCTCATCGACGGGATTCTCGAGCGCATTCCCGAAGTGCGCCTCAACGGCCATCGCACCAAGCGCCTGCCCAACAACGTCAATGTTTCCATCCGCTATATCGAGGGCGAGGCGCTGCTGCTCAGGCTGGACCTGGCGGGCGTGGCCGCGTCCAGCGGCTCGGCCTGCACGTCCGGCTCGCTCGATCCTTCGCATGTGCTGCTGGGCATCGGCCTGCCGCATGAAATCGCGCACGGTTCGCTGCGCCTGACGCTGGGGGATTTCAATACGGAGGCGGAAGTGGACTATGTCCTGGATAAGCTGCCCGATATCGTGAGAATCCTGCGCGACATGTCGCCGCTTTTTCACCAGGAAGAAGGAGGGAAAGTCCTTGTATAGCGAAAAGGTTATGGATCACTTTGAACATCCCCGCAATGTGGGAGAAATCGCCGATGCCAGCGGCGTGGGCACGGTGGGCAACGCCAAGTGCGGCGACATCATGCGCATGTACCTCAAGGTGGAAAACGGCGTCATCGTCGATGTAAAGTTCAAGACGTTCGGCTGCGGCGCGGCGATTGCCACCAGCAGCATGGCTACCGAAATGGTCAAGGGCAAAACGCTCGACGAGGCGCTCCAGCTGACGAATCAGGCCGTGGCCGAAGCGCTGGACGGTCTGCCGCCCGTCAAAATGCACTGCTCCATGCTGGCCGAGGAGGCCATCAAGGCCGCCATCGAGGACTATAAGGCCAGGCATCCCGAAGCATAACCTCTGCAGGAACCGCCGGCACGGGGCGGTGAGACAAGAAATATTCGGAGGGACGGCACGCGGCCGTCCTTCTCTGTTTTTTTAAAGCACACCCCTAACACCCTGCGCTTCTTTTGTCGGCACGCAACCCCAGGGCCGGGCATAGGCTGATACCGGACACGCGCGTGTATCCCCGTGAGAGGAGGACTCGCATGAAGGTCATCGCGATCCTGCTGCTGGTCGCAGGCGTGGTTGGGCTGATATTGTCCGCCCTGTTTCCGGCGCTCTGCCTCGCCGGCATTCTCGGCGCCGTCGCCGCGCTGCTGAGCGGTCTGGGGTTCCTGTTGATGGGCCGTTACCGTCCCTATTGTCAACGATAGGCAAACCGTTCCGTGTCTGGCACGGAACGGTCAGGCCGTCGACATGGATTTTTGACAGTTTGAAGCCCGCCAGAATCCGGCGGGCTTTTCGGCCGTTGAAAACGACGTCTGTGCGCGGAAGAAGGCCGAAACCGGGGGCTCGCTCTCCCGTTCATGCCTTTGCGCGGGAGGGCGGTTTGGCGGGGGATCCCGCGGATGGCCGGCAAAAGCCAGTCCCGCCCGACCGCCGTCGGTTTCAGCGCGCGTCCGCCAGCATCGTCAGCGCGCTGTGGATGGCCTTTTGAACGGAGGGGTCGCTTTCGTTTTTCAGCTGATAGCGCAGGTGCGTGCTGGCTGCGCTGTTTCCCGTTTTGCCCAGCGCCTCGGCGGCGGCGGCGCGCAGCGGCGCGTTCTGATTATGCAGCAGCGGCACCAGGGCGTTGTATGCGGTTTCGTCCCCGCATTCGCCCAGCCCGGCGACGGCGGCCAGCACGACGTTCATGTCCTTGTCTCCCAGATGCTGCACAATTTTGCCCGACTTCTTCTTCTCCGCAAGTTTGCGAATTTTTTCCTGCTTGCCTTCAAACATCTCTTTCGCCTCTTTTGCCTTTTTGTGATAAAAATTTCAATAAGCAAAGTATGGCGCGAAAAGATGGACACAATATGAACAGAGGGAAAACACAGCGCGGCTGTTTGGCCATCTTGCGGCGGACGCCGCCGCGGGCCGAAAAGCCGGGCGAGGCTATCCCCTCTTTTCGGCAATGAGCCGCTCGTATTCCCGGACGACCTTTTGCAAAATGCCTTCCCAGGGCACGGGGATGGTTTTCCGGGCGTTTCTGCCGACCGTTTCCGTTTGGGGCAGGGCGCGCAGGACGGCCCGCGCGATGGCCGCGCCGGACTCGTCGTCGCAGATAAAGCCGTTTTCGCCGTCCGTAATGCCTTCGGCCGAGCAGCTGCCGCGCACCACCACGGTCGGCGTTTCCATGACGGCCGCCTCCCGCAGCACCATGGGCGCGTTGTCATACAGCGACGGGAAGACCAGCAGCGAGGCGCGCCGATACAGGGCCATGAGCTCTTCCCGGTTGGACAGGAAGCCGAGCAGATGGGTCTGCTCCGCCAGCCCCTTTTCCTCCACTTCGCGCCGGATGGCGGCCATGTCCGGGCCGTCGCCCGCGGTGACCAGCTGGAACGGCTGGCCCTGCGCCTTCAGCTGCACGCAGGCGTCCAGCACGCCGTGAAGGTTTTTCTTGTAATTGTGCTGTCCCACGAACAGCAGCACGGGCCGCTCGTCGAGCGTCAGCCGGCTGTCCAGGGCGCGCTGCCCCGCGGGCGACACCGACTCCAGGTCGGTGCCGTTTTCCATAATCAGGATGTTTCCCCGATAGCCGTAGGATTCCAGCACTTCCTTGGTGGCGTTGTTCACCGTCCAGACGCCGTCGCACCGGTTATAGAAGCGGACGATATGGTTGACCACGCCCCGGGCAATGGCGTGCGATTTGGTCTTGTCGTAGAAGTCCTGATAATACTTGGAGTGGAACGTCGTCACCAGCGGCACCCTGCGCTTCCGGGCGATGCGCAGCGCTTCCTCGCCGGCGACGAAGGGGCTCTGCGCATGCACGATATCAAACGGGATGGCATCGAGCCGGCGGCGGTAGCGCGCGTCTATGGCCGGCAGGCCCATGCGGAAAAGCTCGCCCGGCACCTTCAGGCTCTTCTGCAGGAGCACCGGAAAGCCGTACTCCGACTCCGCGACCGTGCCGGCCGAATCCGGCGCGATATACCACGCCGTATGGCCCATGGCGGTCAGCGTCTCGCAATAGCTCTGCGTCACACGGCCCACGCCGTCCACGCAAGGCGGATAGGTATCCACGAACTGCCCAATGACCACGAAAAACTCCCCCTTACCGCCATTTTACCGCCACCATGATACCATACTTTTCCCGCGCTCACAAGCGCGCCGCAGGGGCCGGGCGCGCCGTTTCTTGACAGGCGCCCTGGCGCTCTGTATACTCAAACACAACAGGATATCACGGAGGAAACGCAGATGCAGTCCATTTTGAAAAACCCGGCGCTTGCGCCGGAAGGAGAAAAGAAAATCCGCTGGGCGCAGCGGCATATGCCGGTATTGTCCCTCATCCGCGAGCGCTTTTCCCGGGAAAAGCCGCTGCGGGGCCTTTCCATGGCCGTGTCCGTCCATCTGGAAGCCAAGACGGCCTGCCTCTGCCAGACGCTGGCGGCCGGCGGCGCGGAGGTCTGGGCGATGGGCTCCAACCCGCTGTCCACGCAGGACGACGTATGCGCGGCCCTGGCTGCCTCCGGGGTCGGCGTTCTGGCCACGCACGGCTGCACGGCCGAAGCATACCATGACTATCTCGTGCAGGGCCTGCAATGCCGCCCGCATCTGCTCATCGACGATGGCGGGGACATGGTGCATATCCTGCATGAGGAGAAGCCCGATTTCGCCGGACGCCTGCTGGGCGGATGCGAGGAAACGACCACGGGCGTCATGCGGCTGCGCGCGCGCCAGCGGGCGGGCCGGCTCGACTTCCCCATGCTGCTGGTCAACGACGCGGACTGCAAGCATCTGTTCGACAATCGCTACGGGACGGGGCAGAGCGTCTGGGACGGCATTCTGCGCACGACCAACCTGACGGTCGCCGGGGCTACCGTGGTGGTGGCGGGGTATGGCTGGTGCGGCAAGGGCGTGGCGATGCGCGCCAAGGGGCTGGGCGCGCGCGTCATCGTCACGGAGGTAGACCCCGTCAAGGCCATCGAAGCGGTCATGGACGGGTTTTCCGTGCTGCCCATGGCGCAGGCCGCGCCCCAGGGAGATTTCTTCATTACCGTCACGGGCTGCTGCGGCGTGGTGGATGCGCGACATTTTTCCCTGCTCAAGGATGGCGCGATACTGGCCAACGCGGGGCACTTCGACGTGGAAGTCGACGTCCGCGCGCTGGCGGAAGCGTCCGTGCAGCGCTTTGCGGCGCGCAACAATATCGAAGGCTTTGTCCTGCCGGGCGGAAAGACGGTCTATGTGCTGGCGGAGGGGCGTCTGGTCAACCTGGCCGCCGGCGATGGGCATCCGGTGGAAATCATGGACATGAGCTTTGCCCTGCAGGCGCTCTGCGCCGAACATCTCGCGCGGCACAACCGCATGGCGCCGGGCGTGTACGCCGTTCCGCGCGCCGTGGACGAGGCGGTGGCCAGGGCGAAGCTGGAAACGCTCGGCGTCCGCATAGACGCGCTGACCGGCGCGCAGGAAGCCTACCTGCGCGGCTGGGAGGGATGACGCCCGAG
>NHCFR05603__coassemble_694_pt1 | contig 20600 bp, 20 predicted proteins | sample NHCFR05603__metabat2_high_PE_044 | metagenome-assembled genome bin NHCFR05603
AGCCAGGACATGCACATCGGCGCGACCTCTGCCCATGGCAATGAAAAGAAGTGGGCCGAGCCCCACAAAGCTGTGCAGTATTCTTCCTGACCCCATCGCTCTACCCCTCAGGCTGCCTGCCCATGCGCAGGCAGCCTCCGTGTCGCTGCAAGGCTGTTTCTCAGCCTTGCAGCGAAGGGGACATCATGTTCCTGTGCGCGAAGCGCACGGCCGGAACAGCCGTTCAAAGTTTTCTCCCGGCTATTGACAACAGCATCGCAGTGCGATACAATGTATATCGAACTGCGATATATCGCACTGAAATCCAAGAAGGGAGAGCCCCGGGCATGGATGGACACATTCGAAAGGTCTATGTTCCCATGACGGAAACCGCCTTTTTCATCCTGCTGTGCCTGCAAAAGCCGAATCATGGCTACGGCGTGGTGCAGCAGGTGGAAAGCATGACGGACGGCGCCGTCCGGCTTGCGCCCGGCACCATGTACGGCAGCCTGTCCAAGATGGAAAAGGACGGCGTTATCCGTTTTCTGCGGGAAGAAGACAAGCGGAAAATTTATCAGATTACCCCGTTGGGGCTGGAAATTCTGCGGATGGAATGCCGGCGAATCGAGCGCCTGTATGCGATTGCCAAGGAGGCCATGTAAATGAAAACCAAGCGGGAATTCAGGTTTTTCTCCATCCTGGAATATGAAGAGGAGCAGGCGTACCTTCGCGCCATGCATCAGTCCGGCTGGAAGCTGCTGAGGGTCTCGGGCCTCTGCCTGTATTCCTTTGAAGCCTGCGAGCCGGAAGACGTGGTGTACCAGCTGGATTACAACAAGGACGGCCTGGCGCACAAGGCAGAGTATGTGCAGATGTTTGCCGACTGCGGCTGGGAATACCTGCAGGATTATGTGGGATACAGCTATTTTCGCAAACCGGCCCGTGACATGCACGGGGAGGAGGAAATATTCTGCGACGACGCCTCCCGCCTGGAGATGATGAAACGGGTGTTCACAGGCCGGGTGCTGCCGCTGGTGGTGCTGTGTTCTCTCCTGTTCGTGCCGCAGTTTTTCCTGTGCCTTTTCACGTTTCATGATTATGCGGCCGCCGTATTGTGGGGCGTCCTCATCGCGCTGTACAGCTCTCTGTTTATCCGATTCTTCCTGCAATACCGCCGCTATCTCCGCCGTTCGGGGGGATAAGCGGCCGTCCCGCGGCGAAACCGGCTCCGGCCCCGGCGGATATCCCCGCCGGGGCCGGACAGCTTGTCGACAAAGGCCGGACAGCACAGGGCCCGGGCGCTTTCGTCACTCCTCCAGCGCCACAAAGTCCATGAAAACGTAGCCCTCGATTTCCGCGGTTTTCATCCGGGCCCACGCGCCGTCCTCCAGCACCTCGATGATAATCATCCGCTGGCCATTGCGCAGCGTGCCGAGCACATCCGCCTCCAGCGATGGGCCGCCGCGCACGTTGAGCGTGGAATCAACGCCCTCCACCTGCACCGTCGCATACCGTTCCCCGGCCGCCAGCACCGGCAGCGGCGCGGGGGTAGGCGCGGGGGTGGGCCGCGGCGCCGCATAGCCCAGGCTCTCGGGCAGCGCATCGGCATAGGTCAGCGCCGGCTCCGTCCACGTCTTGCGCACCAGCGTCAGCCCCGGATAATAAAAGTGCAGAATGTCCGTATAGGTCATGCCGTACTGCGCCGCCATCCACTGGGCGCCGCGCTGGGACATGCCCACCCCGTGTCCGTAGCGGCGGGTGGTGACGGTAAAGCCGTCCTCCGCTTCCGCCACTTCCACCAGCTCGTACCGCCCCGACCCGATGCGCACGCCCAGCACGTCGCGCAGCTGCTCGTAAAAGGGCAGCGAAACCGTCACCGGCTCGGGCAGCGTCTCCACCTCGCCCAGGTCCTGAATGTCCGAGCCCTCCTCCTGCACCAGGCGGCGGACCGTCGCCTGGAGGGTGAAGCGCAGGGTGCCATACTGCCGGCTTTCCCCGCCGTAGATGGGCTCCGCCGCCTCGACGGCCAGCACCTGCGAAAAGCCGACCGCCTCGCCCGAGGCCAGCTCTCCCGAAGCCTGCAGCGACTGCGCGAGCGCTTCGAGCAGCAGGCCGTAAAGCTCCAGGTCCATCTCGGCGGCGCTGCGCGGCACGAGGGCCGTGCGCACGATGCTTTCCGGGTTCTCCAGGTCATAAGGGTCGTCGCGCATCTGCAGATAGCCAAAGTCCCCCTCGCCCCACACGTCCGTGGCCAGCGCGGTCTGGCCGCCGTTGGAGGCGCAGTAGAAGCACTCGGCGTACTCGCCGTTGTACATGCCGACCATGCCGCGCGTCTCGTCCACCGCCTGAATGGGCAGCGTGTAGCGCGCGTCCAGCCCCTTGAATACCTGATCGTCAGCCGTATCGGTCACGTCGTAGTCCTGGTCTGCGTTGCGCGCCTTGCGCTGCATGGCGTAGGTGCGCGCGGCCACCGCCTGCGCCTTGAGGGCCTCGAGCGGAAAGGTATCGCTCATTTCGTAGGGCACGACGCCGTAGAGATAGTCCTCGATTTGAATGGTCAAAATCACGCGCAGCCGGCCGCCCGAGGCGCTGAAGGTCAGGTCGCCGCAATAGAGCGTGTCCTTTTCCGACTCATGGATATAGACACCGCCGGCCGTCCCGTCGGGACTTAAGTGCCGCGTGAGCGTAAACCCGCCGCCCATGTCGATGGCCGCGCCGCCCACCTGCAGGACGATGGAGCCGTCCTCCAGCCCCAGCGCGATTTCCGTGCCCGGCTCGAATTGAAACCCTCTGTCCCCGTCGACGGCATAGGCGCCGTCCAGGGTCATGCCCAGGGCCTGCAGGTCGGAACCCAACGACTGCAGCCAGACCCGCAGCGTGCCGTCGGCCGGCACGGGGTCCGTCTGTAAAAAACCCAGTTCCTCTGCCCGGGCGACGGGCGTCACGGCAACCGCCAGCAAAACCGCCAGCAAACGCGCGATGGCTTTTCGCATGATTTGCCTCCTTGCGTCGAATTTTGCAGAAAACATCCTTCCGTGTTATCATAGCGGATTTTGCGCGCAATGTACAGCGCCAATCGCTTCCGTCACGCCTGCGCCCACGTCCGCGCCAGCGCGCGGGCGCGGCGAAGCGCCTGTTCCATGAGCGCCCGCGCGTCGTTTGTCACAATGTCCAGCCCTTCGGCCTCCACGCTGTCAAAGCCCCGCACGCCCAGCATGGACAGCGCCGCGCGCAGATACGCCACGCCGAACGCCTTCGCGCCCATCGGGCTGCCCGCCGTGGTGAAAAACGCCGCCCTGCGCGCGCGGCACAGCCCGACGGGCCGGTCGTCCCGGTAGACAAAGGTCATTTCCCGCACGAAGATGTGCTCGATATACACCTTCAGCGCCGCGGGAAACATCAAATCCCAGTACGGCGCGGCGACGACGATTTCGTCCGCCTCCGCAAACGCGCGCGCCTGCGCGAACATGGCGTCCTCCCAGGCGCGCGCCTCTATCAGCGCCTCGCGCCGCGCCAGCGCCTCGCCGTCCAGCGCGGCCAGGCGCAAATCGTTGAGCGTATGCCGGACCACCTCCGTGTCCGGGCGCAGCCGCAGCAGCGCCTGCAAGAACGCCTCGCCCAGCGCCAGCGAGCGCGACACGCCCGCCCCGCGCGGACATGCGTCTATAAACAGCAGATGCGTCATGTCTCCTCCTTGTACATTTTGTTCTATTATATACATTTTTTATTGTGATTTTCAAGAGGTCTGCGGCAGGAAAAAACCCGCGCGACGGCGAATGATGGAATATTCGTTTGTTGCGCCCTTTATACGCCCTTTGTATTTCAAACGTTTCACATGTGCAGGGGAGGCTTTTCCATGTCTCATGTTCCTACGCCCCATATCGGCGCCATGCCGGGCGATTTTGCGCCCACCGTCCTGATGCCCGGCGACCCGCTCCGCTCCCGGTTCATCGCGCAGCGCCTGCTGACCGACGCGCGGCTGGTCAACGACGTGCGCGGCGTGCAGGGATACACCGGGTTGTACCAGGGCAAGCGCGTTTCCGTCATGGCCAGCGGCATGGGCATGCCCTCCATGGCCATTTACGCGCACGAGCTGTTCTGCTTTTACGGCGTGGAAGCCATTGTGCGGGTCGGCACGGCCGGAGCCGTCAGCCGGGACGTGGGCATGCGGGACATCATCGCCGGACAGAGCTGCTTTACCGACTCGAGCTTCGGGTTTCAGTATGGATTCCCGGGCCATCTGGCCCCGACGGCCAGCTTTTCGCTGCTGTGCCGGGCCGCGGAAGCGGCCAAGGCGCTGGGGCTGCGCCTGCAAATCGGGCCGCTGTACTGCTCGGACGTTTTCTATCATGAGGCGCAGCGCAGCATGGAGGCGCTGGCGGGCCTGGGCGTGCTGGCGACGGAAATGGAGTCTGCGGCGCTGTATCTGGAGGCCATGCGCGCGGGCAAACAGGCCCTTTGCCTGTGCACGGTGGTGGACAACCCCTACACCGGCGAACAGGCCACGGCCGCGGAGCGGGAACAGTCGCTGACGGACATGCTGACCCTTGCCCTGGAAATCGCGTGATTCCGCGCCGGACGGTCTGCCCGGCACGCAATCATACATACATCACTTTTCTCTGTGCAAAAAAGGAGGAAACCGCATGAAAAAGATTCTGGCGATGTGCATGGCGCTGGCGCTGGTCCTGTCTTTCGGCTCGTTTGCGATGGGCGAGGCGGAACCGGTAAACGTAGCCATTGTCGTGGCGGGCGGTCTGGGCGATCGTTCGTTCTATGACTCCGCCAACGAGGGACTCCAGTCGCTGATTGCCGACTACGGCGTCAACGGCACTGTCATCGAGTGCAAGGAAGACGCTTCCATGTATACGACCCAGCTTATCAACGCGGCGGAAACCAACGATTTCGTCGTGGCCGTCGGCTGGCAGTTCTGGGACGGGCTGGTGGAAATCGTGCCCGAGCTTCCGGACACCCGGTTCATCTTTGTGGACAACGGCCTGGACGGCGTGGGCGACAACCTGATGAGCATCACCTACGCGCAGAACGAAGGCTCCTTCCTGGTCGGCTATATCGCGGCCAAGCTGTCGGAGACCGGCAAAATCGGCGCGGTGGGCGGCATGGACAACGAGACCATCAACGACTTCCTGGTCGGCTATGAGGCCGGCGCAAAATACGCCGACGAGGCCGTCGAGGTGCATACCATCTTCGCCGGTGACTTTGAAGATCCGGCCAAGGGCAAGGAAAACGCGCTGGCGCTGTACAGCATGGGCTGCGACATCGTCTTCCAGGTGGCCGGCAAGACCGGCGAGGGCGTCTTTGAGGCGGCCGTGGAAACGGGCAATTACGCCATCGGCGTGGACAGCGACCAGAAATACATCAACCCCGACGTGATTATCTGCTCCATGATTAAGCAGGTGGGCCTGTCCATCTACGATACCGTCGCGGCCTACATTGACAACGGCGAATTCCGGGGCGGCGAAATCTGGGTGGCCGACATGGCGACCGGCTTTATCGACGTCGGCTACGGCGAAGAGGACATGGTGCAGCAGGTGCCCGACGACCTCAAGGCCGAAGTGGCGGAACTGAAGGAGAAGATTATCGCGGGCGAAATCGAGGTTCCCTCCGCGCTGTAACGCGCATGCCATGCAGAGGGCTGCGGCGCTCCGGCGCCGCAGCCCTTCGTGAAACGAGGCGTTTTTCATGGACAATTCCGGTCGTGCGGACGCCATCGTCCGCTTTGAACACATTTCCATGCAGTTTCCCACCGTGCTGGCCAACGACGACATCTCCCTCGACATCCGCCGGGGAGAGGTGTTCGCGCTGGTGGGCGAGAACGGCGCGGGCAAATCCACGCTCATGAACATTCTTTACGGCCTGTACCAGCCTACGGGCGGCGCGCTGTATGTAAAGGGCAAAAAGCTGGCCAACCACAGCCCCGGCCAGGCCATCGCCGCCGGCATCGGCATGGTGCATCAGCACTTTATGCTCGTCCCCTCCTTTACCGTGGCCCAGAACATCATGCTCAGCCGCGAACCCAGACGCAGCCGCTTCTTCTACGACTTTCGGGCCGCCGAGGCGCGCGTGCGGGATTTGGTGCGGGAATACGGGCTGGCGGTCGAGCCCGGGGCGCGGGTGAGCCAGCTCAGCGTGGGCCTGCAGCAGCGCGTGGAAATCCTCAAGACGCTCAACCGGGGCGCGGACGTGCTGATATTGGACGAGCCCACCGCCGTGTTGACGCCGCAGGAAACGGACGAGCTTTTCGAGGTCATTCGCCGCATCGTGCGGGAAAAGCAGATGACCGTTATCATCATCACCCACAAGCTTTATGAAGTCATGGCCATCTCCGACCGCGTGGGCGTCATGCGGGCGGGCAGGCTGGTGGGTGTTCACGATACCCGGTCGGTCAACGAGCGCATGCTGGCCTCCATGATGGTCGGGCGCGAGATGCTCTTTTCCCAGCTTGACCGCGCCGACACGCAGGGCGAGGCGGCCATTGAGGTGGAAAACCTGCAGGTGCTCGACGATCGCGGGCTCTGCGCGGTCAACGGGATTTCCCTGTCGGTGCGGCGCGGGGAGATTCTGGGCGTAGCCGCCATTGAAGGCAACGGCCAGAGCGAGCTGGCGGAGGCCATCTGCGGGCTGCGCCCGCTTCGCGGCGGCGATATCCGCGTCCTGGGCCGGTCCATCCGGGGCCAAACGCCCGGCCAGATTCGGGCCATCGGGCTGTCGCACATCCCGGAGGACCGCCTGTCCACCGGCGTCTCCACGCCCGCCTCCATCTCCGATAACCTGCTGGCCGGCAAGCAGCGCCGCCGGGAGTTCGCGCTGGGCGGCCTGCACCTCAGGCGCCGCGCCATTCACGCATACGCGCAGAAAATCTTTGAAAAGTTCGACATCCGCGGCGCGGGCGTGGACGCGCCCGCCGCCTCCCTGTCCGGCGGCAACATGCAAAAGGTCGTCGTGGCGCGCGAGTTTTCGTTCGATTCCCCCGTGCTCATCGTCGCCCAGCCCTCGCGCGGCGTGGACATCGGCGCCATGGAGTTTATCCACCGGTGTATCATCGAAAAGCGCAACGCGGGCTGCGCCATCCTGCTCATCAGCGCGGACCTGGACGAGGTGTTCCGCCTGTCGGACCGCATCGTTACGCTCTATGAGGGGCGCGTGACAGGCCGTTTCCCGGCCGGGGGCATCGAAAAGGCCGACATCGGCTATTACATGACCGGACACCGGCAGCAGGAGGCGAGCGTATGAAAAAAACCCTGCAGGCGCTCTTGGCGCTGCGTCCCAAGAAAAAGCTCAACGGCGAATACCTGCTTTCGCTGGGGGCGAGCATCCTGGCGGCGCTTCTGGTGGGCGCCGTCATCATGCTCGTTTCCGGCCACAACCCGCTGGAAGGCTATCGGGCCATGCTGCACGGCGCGCTGGGCACCCAGCGCAACCTCGGCAACACCCTGGCCAAGTCCATGACGCTGTGCCTGACCGCGCTGGCCATGGCCGTAGCGGCCCGGGCGGGCATTTTCAACGTCGGCGGCGAGGGGCAGCTGTATCTGGGCGCCATCGCCTCCGCGCTGGTCGGCGCGGCGCTTTCCGGCATGACGCCGTGGCTCGTCGTGCCGCTGTGCCTGCTGGCCGCCGCTGCCGCCGGCGGGCTGTATGCGTTTGTGCCGGCCTGGTTGAAGGTGCGGCTGAAGGTCAACGAGGTGATTACCACCATTATGCTCAACTCCGCGGCCATCTACTTTTGCACCTTCCTGGCCAACGGCCCGTTCAAAACCGACGAGCGCGGCATCGCTTCCGGCACGGCGCAGCTGGACGCGGAGTTCATGTTCCCCAAGCTCATCAAGCTCAGCAATCTGACCAGCGCCATCTTTATCGCCGCGGTTCTCGCGCTGCTGGTCTGGTATGTCATGCAGCGCACGTCGGTGGGCTTCGAGCTGAAGCTGACCGGGCAGAACCCGCGCTTCGCGTCCTACATGGGCATCAAGACCGGCAGGCTCGCGCTGGTTTCCATGGTTGTCTCCGGCGCCATCTGCGGCCTTTGCGGCATGTTCGAGGTGTTCGGCCTGCACAAACGCTTCGTCGAGACGGTCAGCTCCGAGTTTTATTTCGACGGCATGCTGGTCGCCATGATTATGCGCTACGACCCGCTGGGCATCGTGCTGATGAGCCTGTTTTTCGGCGTGCTGAAAATCGGCGCCATGGGCATGGAAACGGTCGGCATTCCCAGCGAAACCATCCTGATTGTCGAATCCATCATCATCTTTTTCATGGCCGCGGAAAGCGGCATCTCGCGCGCCCTGCGGGAAAAGCGCGCGCGCAGGCGCGCCCGCCGGCAGAGCGAAATCATGCTGGAAAAGGGGGCGGGCGCATGAGCGATATCCTGAACCTGGGCCTGCTGCAAAACACGCTGCGCACGGCCACGCCGGTCATCCTGGCGGCGCTGGGCGTGCTGATGACCGACCATGTCGGCATCATGAACATCGGCATGGACGGCATGATGCTGACCAGCGCGTTCTTCGCGGTGGTGGGCAGCTATTACCTGGGCTCCTGGGTCGGGGGCGTGGCGGCCGCGCTGATTGCGGGGCTGCTCCTGGGGATTTTCTTTGCGGTGTTCGTCATCAAATTCCGCAGCGACGAGTTCATCATCGGCGTAGCGCTGAACATCTTCGCAGGAGGGCTGACCGTGTTCCTGCTACGCTCCATGTTCGGCGTCAAGGGCGCGTTTTCCAGCCCGGACATCGTAGGCCTGCCCACGTTTTCCATGCCGTGGCTCGAAAAGATTCCCGTCATCGGCCCGCTGCTGAACGAAAACACGCTGCTGGTCTATGTCAGCTGGCTGCTTGTGGCGCTGTGCTGGGCGCTGATCTACCGGACGCCCTGGGGCTTCTGGCTGCGCGCCGCGGGCGAGCATCCCGAATCGCTGCGTTCCGCCGGCATCAGCCCGGAAAAAATGAAGTATGAAGCCTCGCTGCTGTGCGGCGTCTTTGCGGGCCTGGCCGGCGCGCATCTGTCGCTGGGCTACCTGACGATGTTCACCGAAAACATGAGCGCCTCGCGCGGCTTTATCGCGGTGGCCTGCGTCATTTTCGGCGCGTCCAACCCGCCGCGCGTCTTTGCCGCCGCGCTGCTTTTCGGCTTCATCGACGCGCTGGGCATGCGCCTGCAATCCGTCGGGTTCAACTCCAACCTGACGAGCATGGCGCCGTATGTGGTGACGGTGGTGATGATGGTGCTGGTGGTGCTGCGCGCCAACCATCGCAAAAAGAAGCTGGCCAGGGCGTAAGCCGGCGGCGGAGCCCGACGCGGCGTTTCCGTTTGCGCCGTTTGGGGATAGCATTTCGCGCGCAGTCATGCTATAATGGAAAATTGGCGGCAAAACGACGGAAAACGCATCGGGAGGTGAGAAGCGATGTTTAACATCGGGTTCTGGGAGCTCATCGTCATCCTGCTCGTGGCGTTGCTGGTCGTTGGCCCCAAGGATTTGCCCAAGGTGGCGCGCTCACTGGCCCGGGGCATCAAGCGCCTGCGCGCGATGGTGGACGAGGTCAAGCGCGAGTCCGGCCTGGGCGAAGTGGAGCAGGAACTCAAGCAGGTCACGCGCGAAGTGAAGGTCAAGGTGACCATGGACGGCGACAAGATTGCCAAGATAGAAGTACTGAGCCACAGCGAGACCGCCGGCATCAGCGATCCTGCCTTCACGCAGATTCCTGAGGCCATCATCGCGGCCAACTCCACGGAAGTGGACGTCGTCACCGGCGCGACCCGGACGTCCGACGCGCTCATCGCGGCCGTGAACGACGCGCTGTCCCAGGTGAAGTAAGCATCCGTCGTCTTTCGCAGGAAGCCGCGCCCCGTGCGCGGCTTCTCAGACCGTCGACAAAGCCTTGTCGGCGGTCTTTCGCTTGTCGGAAAATGCCGGTGCAGCCGGCCTTTTTCGCCAGGACACATTTCCCCTGCGCCTGGGGCGCGGCCGGGGAAACGTGCAGGGAAACCTTGCTGCGCAAGGCATCAGGCCGTCGACAATGCCTTGTCGGCGGCCTTTCGCTGCAAGGCTGGGAGCCGCCTTGCAGCGAAGGGGACATCATGTTCCTGTGCGCAAAGCGCACGGCCGGAACATGATAGCGGAAGCGGCTTGCAGCCGCTCCTGGCGGCGTACACGCCGCCGCTGCGGATGGCACAGGAAGGGGCTGGCCGCCCCTTCCTGCATCCCCGCAGAAGTGTGTTCAATTTGTCGCTGAACCTTGCTGCGCAAGGCTTCCGAACCCGCCGCGCAATTCCCGCCGCGGCAGGGGAAGCAAAACCCGCGTCGAATCGTCCTATTATCGTATGCAGCCGCCATGAGACGGTATCATGCCCCGAAAGGAGACCCCCATGCGCAAAGACGAGCAAAACGGCCTGCCGCGCCGCGCGCATACCATCTTCAAGCCCCGAACCCGCAAGCCCAATTTTGTAGTCAGCGTGGCGGTGATGGCGGTGCGCCTGTGCGCGGTGCTGGTGCTGGTGGTCGGCCTGGCGGGCGCGGGGCTGGTGCTGGGCGTTGTCAAAGCCTATACCGAGACTGCGCCGGAGCTGGACCTGGCGGTCATCGACGATCAGGCGCAGACCTCGTTTTTCTACGACGCGCAGGGCAATCTCATCACCGACTACAAGGGCACGGAAGACCGGGTCATGGTTTCCATTGACGAGCTGCCCCGCAATTTGCAGCTGGCGTTCGTGGCGGTGGAGGACGCGCGGTTTTATACGCATAACGGCGTGGACGTCAAGCGCATCCTGGGCGCTTTCGTATCCAACCTGAGCGCTTCGAGCGTGCAGGGCGGCTCTACCATTACCCAGCAGCTTATCAAAAACAGCCTCCTGTCCGACGAGCAGAGCTACAAGCGCAAAATCCAGGAGGCCTACCTGGCCATGCAGCTGGAAACGGTATATACCAAGGAGCAGATTCTGGAAAGCTATCTGAACACCATATACCTGGGCGAAAGCTATTACGGCGTCAAGACCGCCGCCTACGGCTACTTCGGCAAAGAGCTGGAGGAGCTGACGCTGCGCGAATGCGCCATGCTGGCCGGCATCGCGCGAAGCCCGTATTATTACAACCCGCGCAGCAACTTCTACAGCCGGCAGACGCCCGACGTGACCAACAACCGCACGAATTACGCCCTGCGGCAGATGTACGAATGCCAGTTTATTACCTATGCCGAGTACCAGGCCGCCCTGGACGAGGATACGGCGACCGTGCTCTCCCAGGCGCCCAACAGCAACGCCACGATGTACGACTATCCCTACTATGTGGAGTATGCCGTGGAGGACGTCATCGACGAGCTGCTGGAGCTTAACGCCCTGGAGAACACCTCCGCCAACCGCGCGCGGATGGAAACCGAGCTGCGCACGGGCGGCTATCATGTCTATCTGTGTCTGGACCCGCAGATTCAGACCATCGTGGAGCAGACGCTCCTGAACTGGGACGATTATCCGCTCCTGCGCGATCCGAGCAACGCCGTCTATCGCCAGCGCAATACCGACGGCACCTATGTGGAAATCATCCAGCCGCAGGCCGCGGCCGTCGTGCTGGACTACCGCACCGGCGAGCTCAAGGCGGTGGTCGGCGGGCGAACCGCGCCCACGCAGCGCAAAACGCTCAACCGCGCCACGGATATGAACATGCCCGTGGGCTCCGCCATCAAGCCCATCTCGGTCTACGCCCCGGCCATCGAGCAGGGCCGCTCCCCTGCCAGCATCATCTATAACATGCCCGTCCCCATCCATGGCTGGAACGACGGCGACGGCCAGGATTATTACCCCAGCAACTATGGCGGGGGCGGCTTTACGGGGCCGACGACGCTGCGGCGCGCCATGCGCCAGTCCTACAATACCGGCGCGGCGCAAACGCTCCTGTACTATGTCGGCGTGGACCGTTCGGCCGCCTACCTGCGCGCCATGGGCGTGGACGACGCCAACATCAACGAAAACGCCTTTGGCCTGGCGCTCGGCTCCTCCGGTCTGACGCCCATGCAGATGGCGGTCGCCTTCGGCACGCTGGGCAACGGCGGCGTGTACCAGGAGCCCATTTCCTTCACGCGCATTGAGGACAGCGACGGCAATGTCATCATCGACCGCCGCATTACGCAGACCAAGCGCATCGTCTTCCAGGAGAGCACCGCGTGGCTGACCGTGGATATGATGAAAGACGTCGTTTCCAGCGGCACGGGCACGCGCGCCCAGATAGACGGTCAGACCGTGGCCGGCAAGACGGGCACCAACAGCGACTATAAGGGCGTCACCTTCACGGGGCTGACGGGCTGGTATGCGGGGTCGGTGTGGATAGGCCATGACAACTACCAGGCGCTTTCCTCCAAAGCCACCGGCGGCAACTATGCCGCGCCGCTGTGGCAGGCCATCATGGAAGAAATCCATCTTTCCAAGGGGCTGTCCAACCGCGATATCATCGAAAAGGACGCCGAATCCGTCGGCCTGGTGCGCGTGACCACCTGCGGCGTCAGCGGCCTGCTGGCGACTTCCGCCTGCGCGTCGGACATCAACGGCTACGGCACCGTCACGGACTACTGGGCGGCGGGCAGCGCGCCGACGGATTCCTGCAACATGCACCAGTCGCTGAGCATCTGCGCGGACACGGGGCTGCTGGCCACGCCGTATTGCCCCAACATCACCACCAGCAGCGCCGTCATCATCCCTATCGGCCATCCGCTCTACGACTATATCGACACCTACTCCGACACCATGCGCGAGTATCTGGGCGAGTTTGCGGCGCTGAAGCTGACCTCGGACGCCGCCTACAACGAAGCGCTCATCGCGCAGTGCACCTGCACCATGCACACCCAGTCCTGGCTGGACCAGCAGCAGCAGTGGCAGGAAAGCGATATGGTCGGCCAGGCGCAGGCCCTGCTCAATCAGGCATACGACCTGCTCATCAACCGGGGCAGCGAGCTGACGGGCGAACAGTATGTGTCGGTCAGTTACTGCATCCGCGCGCTGGAAGCCTCCCTGGAATCCTATCCGATGGAGGGCCTGGAGCAGAACATGTCCAACCTGCGCTACGCCCTGCAGGTGTTTGGCTATTAGCCGGCAGCCTCCGGCAACATCCCGCCGGTTTCCCGTAACATCAAAACGGACGGCGTAAGCGTCCGTTCAGCGTATCGACAAATGGACCACACTTCTGCGGGGATGCAGGAAGGGGCGGCCAGCCCCTTCCTATCTCATCCGCAGCGGCGGACCGTCGCCCCCCTTTGGGGAGGTTTGGAGGGCCGAAGCCCTCCAAATGCCATCCGAACCCGGCGACATGTGCGGCGGGTTCGGAAGCCTTGCGCAGCAAGGTTTCCCTGCGCGTTTCCCCGGCCGCGCCTCAGGCGCAGGGGAAACGTGTCCTTCCCATGGGCCACGCGCCCCGCGCATCGGTGCAGCATGCCTCCGCCGCTCCTGCGCGCGGAAACGCGGCGCCGCGGACCATCGTCCGCGGCGTCACTTGTCCTCGATGTCGGAAAGCTCCGGGTTTTTCCTGTACTCTCCGTGCTCGTCCCGCAAAAACGGCAGCACCATGACGACCGCGTCGTTGGCAATGACGCCGTAAACATGCGGATAGGCTCTTCCGCAGCCGTCTCCGTCTTCAAAGCGAACTTCCGACGTCAGCCTGCGCTCATCGATGCATACCAGGACCAGGTCTTCCTCCACGTTCCTGAAGTTCGGGGCGACCCGCCAGAAGTATTCCACCGTGGAACAATGAATGAAGCCGTCGGCCGCAAGGTTGCGGCGGCCCCAGGCGGGCTTGTCCTTTCTTTCTTCCCACGCGGCTTTGGTCATGCAGTGCAGAATCATCCCCCTGTCTCCTTTCGCCCGCCTGTCTGCCCCATTCGTTTTTCAAAGCGTCACATCGTTTCGTGTCCGTCCCCGGCCGCCAGCACGCGCCCCGGACATGGAAAGGCCGTCCGCCTCAGGCGCGGAACGCCCGGACGGACGGCCGAAGCGCTGCCGGAAAGAAGGCTCCGCTCAGCGCGCCACATACTCGCGCAGCAGCGCGTAGGTGGCCTCCAGGCTTTCGATGTGCGTGCGCTCATATCCGTGCGTGGAGAGCACGCCCGGGCCGATGAGCCCATGGCGGACATCCCGCCCCGTGCGGATGGCGACGTTTGCATCCGTGCTGTACGAGGGCAGGAACATATCCAGCACATGCGCCGCGCCGGACGCTTCCGCCGCCGCCAGCAGCTCGTTGACCATGTCCACATGGTAGGGGAAGGCGGCGTCCTTGACGCAGATGGTCACCTTTTTTTCGTCCGTATCGTTGTTCGGGCCGCAGCAGCCGATGTCCACGGCCAGCACGTCCATGGTGTCCTCCGGCAGGCCGGTGCCTCCGCCATGCCCGATTTCCTCGTAGCAGGAGAAGTACGCGGTCACATGGCGGCGGAGCGATACCTGCTCCTCGCGCAGCGCGCGCATCACCGTCAGCAGCACCGCGGCCGAAACCTTGTCGTCCAGATAGCGGCTTTTGATATAGCCCGAAGGGCAAAACACCGTCTCGGGCGCCAGCGCCACGAAATCGCCGCAGCGGATGCCCAGCGCCGCCGTGTCCTCGGCGCTTTTGACATCCTCGTCCAGGTAGAGAAACACGTTCTTGTCAAAGTCGCCCGTTGCCTCCCGCTCGCCTGGGGGCATCAGGTGCAGGCTGGGGTTGGCGCGGCGCAGAACGCCCGTATACACCCGGCCGTCGCGCGTATGGATGCGTGCGTTCGCCTGCTCGCACATAAACGGATGCAGGCCGCCGATGCGCGCCACCCACAGCGAACCGTCCGGCCGTATCCGGCGGACCATCAGGCCGATGTCGTCCACATGCGCGGTGACGAACAGGCCGTTGCCTTCGCCGCCCAGGTCTGCCGTTACGCCGCCCTTGTGCAGCCGCCGCGGCGTGTAGCCCAGGCGCGCGATTTCCTCGCAGAGATAGGCCTCTATCTCCCTGCAGTCCCCGGTGGTGCTGTCGATGGCCAGCAGCTTCTTCAGCTGCTCCAGCATGTACGCCCGCAGTTCCGTTTTCATACGCTTTCTCCTTTTTGCAGCGCCCGCGTCAGGATGGCATCCGCCAGCGCGCGCTTGGTCATCTTAGGCAGTTCGACCGCTCCGCGGTGATCCAGGAGCGTGACGATATTGGTATCCGCGCCAAATCCCGCGCCCTCGCGCGTTACGTCGTTGGCGACGACCAGGTCCGCATTTTTGCGCGCCATCTTTTCACGCGCGTTTTCCTCCAGGCGCTGCGTCTCCGCCGCAAAAATCACCAGGGTCTGCCCGGGCCGGCGCGCCTTGCCCACCGCCGCGGCGACGTCCGGCGTCTGCTGCAGGGTCAGCGTCAGCGGTTCGCCCTTTTGCTTTTTAATCTTCTGCTCGGCCGCCTGCGCGGGACAAAAGTCCGCCGGCGCCGCCGCCTGGATAATGATATCCTGCGCAGGGGCATGCTCCAGCACGGCCGCCAGCAGCTCCTCCGTGCTCGTGACCGGCACAATCCGGACGCCCGCCGGGGGCACCAGGGACACCGGGCCCGTGACCAGCGTTACCTGCGCGCCCCGCGCGGCCGCGGCTTCCGCCAGGGCATATCCCATTTTGCCGGAAGAATGGTTGGAAATATAGCGGACGGGGTCCAGCGCCTCCCGCGTGGGGCCGGCGGTCACCAGCACGCGCATGCCCTTGAGGTCCTGCGCCGCGCACAGCAGGCCCTGCACCGCCTCCGCGATGTCTGCCGGTTCCGCCATGCGCCCGTCGTCGTCGTCGCCGCAGGCCAGATGCCCCCTGCCCGGCCCCACCATGTGCACGCCGCGCGCCAGCAGGGTTTTCAGGTTGTCCCGGGTAGCGGGATGCCGCCACATGTTGGCGTTCATCGCCGGCGCCAGCAGCACGGGCGCGGGGACGGCCAGCAGCGTGGAGGTCAGCATATCGTCCGCAATGCCGCAGGCATATTTGGCCATGAGGTTGGCCGTAGCGGGCGCGACGACAACCGCCTCGGCCCACTTGGCCCAGCTGATATGGCGCAGCTCCCACTGCGCCGGCTGGCCGAACATGCCGTCCGCCACGGGATTGCCGCTGAGCGTCTGAAACGTCAGCGGCGGCACGAACCTGGCCGCGTGTTCCGTCAGAATCACCCGAACGTCCGCGCCCGCCTTTTTCAGGCGGCTGACCAGGTCGCACGCCTTATACGCCGCAATGCCGCCCGTAACGCCCAGCAGAATACGGCGTCCCTCCAGCGGCGCGCTCATTCGTCCAAATCGCGGGGCACGTCATGGTCAATGAGCCCGCGGTTGATTTCGTCCACCGCAATGGACAGGGGCTTGGTCTCCTTGGTCTCAATCAGCGGCTGCGCGCCGCCGACCAGCTGCCGGGCGCGCTTGGCGACCTTGACCACCAGCGTATAGCGGCACTCGGCATGCTTCAAAAGGGAGATAACGGACGGATTGGTCATAGCCATAGGAAACATCCTCCTCTTGCCGTGTTGTGTTCATGGCCCGCAGCGGGTCAGCGGATTTCCGGCAGATAGCGCACGGTATTGTGCCGCTCCGCCTGAACAATCATGTGCAGCTGGGTATAGGCTTCTTCGATATCGTCGTTGACGACGGCGTAGCGATAGCGCGGAAGCTGCTCCATTTCGCCCGCCGCATTGTGCAGGCGGCGCCGGATGTCCTCCTCGCTTTCCGTCTGCCGGGCGCGCAGGCGGTGCTCCAGCTCCCGCATGGACGGCGGCAGGATGAATACGCTCACGCAGGAGGCCAGCTTTTCCATCACCGTGCGCGCGCCCTGCGAATCGATGTCCAGCAGCAAATCCCGCCCCTCCTCCAGCGCCTGCATCACGGGCTTGAGCGGCGTGCCGTAGCGGTGGCCGTGGACGGTGGCGGTTTCCAGGAAATCGCCCTGCGCCTCCATGGCCGCGAACGCTTCGTCGCTGAGAAAATAATAGTGCACGCCTTCCTCCTCGCCCGGCCTGGAGGCGCGCGTGGTGGCGGAGACGGAGAAAGCGAACCCGTCGCGATGCAGCAGGCGCTGGGCCAGCGTCCCCTTCCCTGCGCCGGACGGCCCGGAAATGACCAGCAGCATTCCCTTTCGCATGTTAATTCTCCTCATCCAGACGGTTTGCCACCGTTTCCGGCTGTACGGCGCAGAGCACCACATGGCCGCTGTCCATGACCAGCACGGCGCGCGTGCGGCGGCCGAAGGTAGCGTCGATGAGCTGGACGCGATCCTGCGCGTCGTGAATCAGGCGCTTGACGGGCGCGGAATCCGGCGCGACGATGGCGATAATGCGCCCCGCGTTGACGATGCTCCCGAAGCCCACGTTCAAAAACCGCATCGGTCGTCCTCCTTATTCCACGTTCTGCACCTGCTCGCGCAGCTTTTCGATTTCCGCCTTGGCCTCCACCACCGCCGTGGCTATCTGCAAATCGGACGCCTTGGAGCCGATGGTGTTGACCTCCCGGTTGAGCTCCTGCACCAGAAAATCCAGCTTTCGCCCCACCGGCCCGTCCTCCCGCGTCATCTGGCGCATCTGGGCGATATGGCTTTCCAGGCGCACCAGCTCCTCGTCGATGGCCGCGCGGTCGGCCATGAAGGCCACTTCCTGCGCCAGGCGCTGGGGATCGGGAGGCGCGGCGAGCAGCTCGGCGATGCGCGCTTCCAGCTTTGCCTGGTAGTCGCGCACAACGCCCGGCGCGCGCGCCGCAATGCCCCGGGCAATCGCCTCCAGCGCATCCAGCCGGGCCAGCACGTCCCGGGCCAGCGCGTTCCCCTCGTTCTCACGCATGGTCTCCAGCGCCCGCAGCGCGTCCGAAAGCGCCGCGTTGCACAGCGCCGTCACCGCCTCCTGGTCTTCGTCCGCCTCCGCGACGGTCATCACGTCCGGCAGCGCGGCCAATTCCGCGACCGTGCGCTCGTCCCGCGCGCCGATCAGCGCGGCCAGCTCGTCCAGCCCCTGCGCATAGGCGCGGGCCAGCGCGGCGTTGACCGTCACGCGCCGGGCGTCCTCGCGGCTGTTCTGATAGGCCAGGAACACGTCCACATGCCCGCGGCTGAGCCGTTCGCCCAGCGCGCGGCGCACGGGGTCCTCCAGAAAGGACAGCGAGCGCGGCATGCGCAGTGCAACGTCCAGAAAGCGATGATTCACACTTTTCAGTTCAACGGTAAGGCATCGTCCTTCGGCTTCCCGCCGTGCGCGGCCGTATCCGGTCATGCTGTGCATGGAAACGCCTCCTCGATTCGGATTATTATACCACCGAAGCCCGTATTTGGCAAATGGCGGCGGCGCGGAAACGGACACGGACAAAGATTTTTTTGCCGCGGCCAACCTTTTCCTTCTCTCGTGCGTTATGATAGTGAATGGATCGCGATTCCTTCCCTGGCCATGAAAGGCGGTATCCGTATATGGTTGACGAGCAAACCTTTGTAGCGACAGTTCTTGAAAACGAGCGGATGCTCTACCGCGTCTCTCGTTCCATCCTGCGCAACGATAACGATTGTCTTGACGCGGTGCAGGAAGCGCTTTCGCGCGCATGGGCGCGCCGCAACCAGGTCCATCCGGACCATCTTCGCCCATGGCTGATTCGCATTGTCATCAACGAATGCCACAACATTCAGCGCAAGTCACGCCGCATGGTCCCCACCGAGGAGATTGAAGCGTATGCGGGGGTATACGACCCACCGGATACCTTCCTGCGCGACGCGCTGGACAGCTTGGAGGAGCGCCTTCGGTTGCCCTTGCTGCTGCACTATCTGGAAGATTTCAAAATCAGCGAAATCGCCGCCATGCTGCGCATTCCTCAGGGCACTGTCAAGTGGCGACTGCACAAGGCCCGAAAACAGCTCAGAATCGAATTTGACGAGGAGGTAAGCGGGGATGAATCGCACGGATCTTGACAAAGCCTTTTCACCTACGCCGGAGCCATTCTCCCTCGGCGTGCGGCAAACCCTGCGCTGCCTGCCCAGAGAGGAGAAAAACATGCGACGCTTTACCTTTCAGACCGGCCTGGTCTGCGCATTGATACTGGCGCTGTTGTGCGGCGCGGCGCTCGCAGCCATCAACGGCGGGGTTTTCGACATGGCCATGTACAACATGCCGCCGGAATATCTGGAGGTGCAGGAAAGCGCTTACGACCTGGTGCAAAACGATTTGGGCGCGTCCATTGAAGGCGAACGGTTCCTCATCAAGGCCGAGGAGGCGCTTTACGACGGGCAGGAGCTGCGCGTGGTGGTGTCCGTCACGGACAAGACCGGTCAGCTTGACCATGCCACCGCGCTGGAAAACGACGGCGACGAGTATTCCTGGCTGACCGAGGCGTTTTTCGACGCCCTGCATGAAGACGGCTTTGCCGTGCATGACGGTCTGGAGATTAACGGCGAGTATATCAACCCGTACGAGACCAGCCATGCCGCCGGCAACGACCCCCACCAGGTGCTGCTCTATACCCGCTGCAATCCCTATCTGGACGGCGTTGACCCCCAGGGCACGTTCGAAGTGACGGTCTGTTTCTACCCCTACGACGTAAAGGACGAGGCCACCCGTGCGGAAAAATCGCTGACCTTCACCCTGGATGCAGACGCGGCGCTGGATTATGTGCTCGTCGGCCAGGCGGAACCCATCACGCTGGAAAGCGGCGCAACCATCTCGCTGGAATGGAGCAAGTTCAGCCCCCTGCTCGGCTTTGTCACGCTGCGCATCGACAAGGACGGCCTGAACGAAGAAACGTTCTGGGAGACCCTGGAAAGCGACGAGGCAATCACCCCCTGGCTGATGGATATGACCGTCTCGCTTCCCGACGGCACGAAGCTGCCGACGATGATGGAGGGCTACGGGTCTCCCGACCTCGATACGTATACGTCGGCGCAGGCCAGCTATCGCATTATCCCGCCGGCCGAGTGGCCCGATACGCTCACCTTCACCGCCGGGGATGGCACGGACGTCATGACTGTCTCGCTGGGCAAATAGCTCCATGGCCGTCCCGCAGCATACCACCAGACCGTCGACAAAGCTTTGTCGACGGTCTTTCGCTGCAAGGCTGTTTCTCAGCCTTGCAGCGAAGGGAACATCATGTTCCTGTGCGCGAAGCGCACGGCCGGAACATGATAGCGGAAGCGGCTTGCAGCCGCTCCTCGCGGCGTACACGCCGCCGCTGCGGATTTCATTTGGAGGGCTTCGGCCCTCCAATCCTCCCTAATGGGGGGTGCCCGCAGGAGCTGCCTGCGCATGGGCAGGCAGCCTGAGGGGTGGAGCGATGGGGTCAGGAAGAATACTGCACAGCTTTGTGGGGCTCGTCCCACTTCTTTTCAGTGCCATGGGCAGAGGTCGCGCCGATGTGCATGTCCTGGCTGTAGGTGGGGACCTCTTTGTAGTAGGAGCAGCTGCCGTCATTGTGGGGGCAGGGAGACTTGACAACGGAGACGCTTTCCTTCTGAACGACCGTTTTGTCTTTCGCGAACCTCCAGAGACTATTGTCGGGATCATAGTAAATCGGCTCGACGGCCCAGTTGGCCGCTACGTCGTAGTCCAGGGACAGCCAGCCCTTCGAAATCGTAACGCCTTTATAGTCACCCTTTTGCTGGAGCTTGACCTCGTAGGTCGTGCCGATCTTGCCGCCATGCAGGATCTCCGG
>NHCFR05603__coassemble_699_pt1 | contig 20340 bp, 16 predicted proteins | sample NHCFR05603__metabat2_high_PE_044 | metagenome-assembled genome bin NHCFR05603
GTGGAAGCATACTCGCGCAGGTTCAGGCTGCCCGAGGCCGTGGTCACGCGCGCCATGGAGGTGCCCGTGCCGGGCGTGGGCGTGGGCGAAGTCTGGAACGTCAAATACTGGTTGAGCACATAGCCTTCGCTGCCGGCATAGCGCACGCGGCTCCAGGAGGTATCCCGGCTAAGAACGTCCACGGTCGCGCCGCGCGGAATGGTGCGAATCACGCGGGAATACAGCGAGGCGCTCTCGCGCAGGTTCAGGCTGCCGGACGACGTGGTGACGGTCGCGGTGCCAATCACGGCGCTGCCGGAAACCGTTATCTGGAAGGAGGCCTTCTTGCCGTTGACCGAGGTGACGGTAATGGTCGCCGTGCCGGCGGAAACGCCGTGCAGCAGGGACGGATCGCTGCTGTCCACGCGCACGACGGCGGTATTGTCGGACGTGGTGGTATAGGGGAACGTGCCCGGCACGTCGGACGTGACGACAATGGTGGTCGTTCCGCCCACGCCAATGGTGGAGGACTGCGGATAGGCGCTGATGCTGCTGGGATAGGCGTACACCTCGACGGACACCTCATAGCTCAGGCCGTTTGTCAGCAGACAGGTAATGGTGGTCGTGCCTACGCCGATGCCGGTGACGGCGCCCGTGCTGTCCACCGATGCCACGCGGAGGTTGCCGCTGGCATATCTCTGGGCCGTTTCCACCCCGCCAGGGCCGCGGATGACAATCTGGGTCTTTTCACTGACGGCGATGCGGGGATTGACAATGGAAACCGTATACGCGCTGGTTGCCGAGGTCACATAGACGTAGAGGGTATCCTCCAGCCCGTTGTGCGTGCGCACGCGCAGAATGCCCGTGCCCGCCTTGTTGGCCGTAATTTTGCCGTTGCCGTCGCAGGAGATGACGCCGTTGGAAGAGGCGACGGTGTAGCTGAAGCGCGTCGCGGCGCCCGACGGCTGCAGCGTGGGCTGCACCTGGTAGGTCTCGCCCACCTTCATTTCAATCTCATCCACCAGCGAAATGGCGGTCGGCGCGGCCGACACGGTGACGTCCAGCGAATGCGAGACGGAGCCGAGCGTGGCGGTAATCGTGGCCGTGCCGCCGGCATGGGTCACCAGATTCGTCCCGTCAATGGACACGACGCCTGTATTGGAAGAAGTCAGCGTCACGCCGGAGAGCACATTGCCGCCGGCATCTTTCGCGGTAAAGGGATAAATCTCGCCGGCCAGATATTGCGTGGCGTTGTGGCTGATGGAAAACTCCACGGGCGCGGGGGGCGCAAGAACGGTGACGGTGCAGCTGTCGCTGGAACCGTCCGTCAGCGTACCGGTTACCGTGACTTGGCCGGCGCTTTCGCCCTTGATGGTGGTTTCCCACATGGACACCACGCCTGCAGCGCTGTAAGTCCAGGTAATATCTGCATGGGAAACGGTCGCGCCGCTGTCGTCGACGGGCTGCAGATTATAGGTCTGCCCTATCTCCAGCGTGGAGGGCGTGGAGGTAAAATGGAGTCCGCGCATCGTTCGGGGCTCCAGCTGCGCTTCCTTCAGGGTCAGCGTGCAGGTGGCCGTAGCCGTGCCTGCCGTTGCGGTCACAGTGGCCGTCCCATTGCCCACGGCCAGGCATTTGACCGTGCAGCCGGACGAGCCGCTGGTGATTTCCAGCAGCGTCCCGTCGCTGACCGAGTACTGTGGCTCCACCGAGCCGCCCGTCTGCGTGAGCGTAAGCGTAAGCTCGTCGCCTACGTGCAGTTCTGCCTCGCTCCGGTCAAAGGAGACGGAATGTGTCCCTCCTTCCGCCAGCGCCGGCAGGCAGGAACAGAGCATGACCGCCGCCAGCAAAATGGATAAATATCGCTTCAAGCAAATCCCTCCAATGCTTCAAATTGCCTTTTCACTATGAATATAGACGGTCCAGCCCCGAAAATAGTTCATGTCCGGAAGCGATTTTTGCAAATTTTCTCCAGCGCCTCCGGAAAGCGCAGCGCAAGGTTGCCTGCGGGAATGCGGCATGGTATAATAAAATGCTATGATTGTTTTGTCAGTACAGAATGTGCAAAAAGCGTTCGGCGTCAGCGAAGTGCTCTGCGGCGCGTCCCTGGTGCTGCAGGACGGGCGGCGCATGGGCCTGGTGGGCGTGAACGGCAGCGGGAAATCGACGCTGCTGAAAATCATTGCCGGCCTGGAAAGCACGGACGGCGGGTCCGTCACGATGGCGCGCGGTACGCGGCTGGGGTACCTGGCCCAGCAGGATATGGCCATGGGCGGGAAGACCGTCTGGGAAACGCTGGAGGACGTGTTTGCCGATATCCATGAAATGGAAGCCCGCCTGCGCGCGCTGGAGGAGGAAATGGCGGAACGGCACGGGGACGAAGCGGCGTTCGCGCGCCTGTCCCAGCGCTACGCCAGCCTGACCGACGCGTTTGAAAAGGCGGAAGGCTATGCCTGGCGTTCGGCCATCCAGGGCGTGCTGTCCGGCCTTGGCTTCACGCGCGCGCAGTGGGACCAGCCGGCGGACGTGCTCTCCGGCGGGGAGCGCACGCGGCTGTGCCTGGCCAGGCTCCTGCTGCAAAAGCCGGACGTGCTGCTGCTGGACGAGCCGACCAACCATCTGGATTTGGAAGCGTTGGGCTGGCTGGAAGGGTATTTGCAGGGCTATCGGGGCGCCGTCCTCATCGTTTCGCATGACCGGTACTTTCTGGACGCGGTCTGTACGGATGTGGCGGAGCTGCTCTTCGGCCAAATCGAACAATACGAGGGCAATTATACGCGCTACCTGCGCCTGCGGGCCGAGCGCTTCGAAACGCGCCAGCGCGCATACGAGCAGCAGCGCCGGGAAATCGCCCGCCAGCAGGCCATCATCGACCGGCTGAAGTCCTACAACCGGGAAAAGTCTCTCAAACGGGCCCGCTCGCGCGAAAAGGTGCTGGAAAAAATGGAATTGCTGGAGCGCCCGCAGGAGGAGCGGCAGGTGCGCTTCGCGTTTACCGCGCGCCGCCGCACGGGCGAGGACGTGCTGATGCTGCGCGACGTTGCCAAGGGGTTTGAGGGACGGACGCTGTTTGCGGGGCTGAATCTGCACATCCGCGCGGGCGACCGCGTGGCGCTGCTCGGCCCCAACGGCGTGGGCAAATCCACGCTGCTGAAAATCATTGTAAAAGAAGAAACGGCCGATGCGGGCACCGTGCGCTACGGCGCCAACGTGGATATCGGCTATTACGACCAGCACCAGCAGCGGCTTCATCCGGAAAAGACCGTGCTGGACGAGCTGTGGGACGATTTTCCGCAGATGGAGCAGAGCGACCTGCGCACCATTCTGGGATGCTTTCTCTTCACCGGCGACGACGTCTTCCAGCCCATTCGCACGCTTTCCGGCGGAGAACGCGGCCGCGTGGCGCTGACGCGGCTGATGCTGCAAAAGGATAATTTCCTGCTGCTGGACGAGCCGACCAACCATCTGGACATGGATTCGCGCGAGGTGCTCGAACAGGCGCTGGAAGGCTTCCCAGGCACGCTCTTTTTCGTCTCGCATGACCGATACTTTATCAACCGCCTGGCCGACCATGTGCTGGAGATGCGCCCGGACGGCGTGTCGCTCTACCTGGGCAACTATGACGACTATCTGGAAAAAAAGCGCCAGGAAAGCCAGGGCGATACCGAGGCCGAGGCGCACAGAACGCGCACGGCCATCGAAAAGGAAAAAAAGCGCGACCGTCAGGCGCGGCTGGCCGAAAAGGAAAAGAGGGCGCGCACGGCGCAGATTGAGCAGGCCATCGAGGACGCCGAGAAGGAGCTGGCGGCGCGGGAGGCGGCGCTGGGGCTGCCGGAGGTGTACAGCGATCCGGCCCGCGCGAAGGAAGCGGCCCTCGCCCTGCGCGCCGCACAGGCCGCGCTGGACAGGCTCTACGAGACCTGGGAGGCGTTGGAGGAGGCGTAGCCTGCCCTATACGCCCAGCGTATCTCCGTAGCGTCGCAGCCAGGTGCGCCAGTAGGTGTACTCCGGCATCTGCGCTTCGACCAGCTGCCAGAAACGCGGCGAGTGGTTCAGGACCAGCAGATGGCAAAGCTCGTGGATGACCACATAGTCCAGGGCCTCCGGCGGCGCGGTGATGAGCTTCCAGTTCAGGCTGATATGTCCCCCGCCGGTGCAGCTGCCCCAGCGGGTTTTCTGTTCCCGGATGCTCACGCGCTGCGGGCTGCGGCCGATGCGCGGCGCAAACGCCTCCAGCCGCCGCAGCATCTGCGCGCGCGCCCGCTCGATGCAGTAGGCGCGAAGGATGTCCCGCCGCGCTTCCTCCTCCGCGCCCGACGGCGCCGTCAGGAGCAGGACGCCGTCCTCCGCCTCGCGCACGCCGCCGCGCGCGCCTTCCTCAAAGCGCAGCGTATAGGCCTGCCCGCCCAGGCGCACGACGCTGCCTTCGGCCATGGGGTGCGCCTCCCTTCGCGCGCGCTCTGCCTCCCCGAGCGCGGCGTGCAGCCGGCCGATGTCCTCGGCCCGCGCCCGCACCAGGGCGTCCACGTCCTTCAGGCGCATGTCCCTGGGCGCATAGACCCGGGTGCGGCCGCCGGGCAGGGCGCTGAAGCGGACGCTGCACCGGTTCTGTTGGACGAGCGTATATTCCATGGGTTTTCCCTGTATGCAAAGCGTGCGTTTCATGCCATTCCCCCTGCTTCCGGGTTCAGTATAGCGCGGGGCGCGCGGCGCGTCAATGCGGCGGGCCGCCAGGCGGCGGTTTTGCCGGCGGGGCGGTCTTTACATCCTCCGCGCGGTCGCGTATAATGAAGCGACAAACTACGCGAGAGGGGCGCACGCTATGAAACTGGGCGTCGTGGGCCTGCCCAACGTGGGCAAAAGCACGCTGTTTAACGCCATTACGCAGGCCGGTGCCGAGGCGGCAAACTATCCTTTCTGTACGATTGAGCCCAATACGGGCGTCGTGCCGGTACCGGATGCGCGGCTGGACCGGCTGACGGAAATGTACCGGCCGAAAAAAACGACGCCGGCCGTGGTGGAATTTGTGGACATCGCGGGGCTCGTCAAGGGCGCGAGCCGCGGCGAGGGCCTGGGGAACAAGTTTCTGTCGCATATTCGCGAGGTGGACGCCATCGTGCATGTGGTGCGCTGCTTCGAGGACGAAAACATCGTGCACGTCAGCGGCCGCATCGACCCGGCGGAGGATATTTCCGTGGTCAACCTGGAACTCATCCTGGCCGACCTGGATACCGTCACGCGCAGGGGCGAGCGCGCGCGCAAAATGATAAAGTCCGGGGACAAGCGGTATGCGCTGGAGGCGGAGACCGCGGACCTGCTGGCGCGGCACCTGCAGGAGGAACACCCCGCGCGAACCTGCCCGCTCAACGAGGAGCAGCAGGACATTGTGCGCGACTGGTTTTTGCTGACCACCAAGCCCACGCTTTACGCCGCCAACATCGGCGAAGACATGCTGGGCATCCCGGAGGACGACATTCCGGGCGTCGCCGCCGTCAAGGCGCTGGCCGCGCGCGAGGGCAGCGAGGTGCTGGTCATTTCCGCGCGCGTCGAAGAGGAAATCGCGCAGCTGGAGCCGGAAGAAAAGGCCGAATTCCTGCAGGACCTCGGCATCGAGCGCTCGGGGCTGGAACGGCTGGTGGAGCGAAGCTATGCGCTGCTGGGGCTGATTTCGTTCCTGACGGTCGGGCCGGACGAGGTGCGCGCGTGGACCATCCGCCAGGGCACCCGGGCTCCGCAGGCGGCAGGCAAAATTCATACGGATTTTGAGCGCGGCTTTATCCGCGCGGAAGTCGTTCCCTATCAGACCCTGATGGAAAAAGGCAGCATGACCGTCTGCCGAGAGCAGGGCCTGGTCCGCTCGGAAGGGCGCGATTATGTCATGAAGGACGGCGACATTACGCTGTTCCGCTTCAACGTCTGATGCGCGCGCAGGACACCATCGCCGCCATTGCCACGCCGCCCGGCGTCGGAGGCATCGCCATTCTGCGCCTGAGCGGCCCGGAGGCCGAACGCATCCTTACCGCGCTGTGCGGGCGCGCGCGCTGGGAAAGCCATCGCCTGTACTATTGCCGCCTGCGCCATGCGGGCAGGACGCTGGATGAAGCGATGGCCGTGCTGATGCGCGCGCCGCGCTCCTACACGCGCCAGGACGTTGCGGAAATCCAGTGTCACGGCGGCGAGGTGGTCTGCCGGAACGTGCTGGAGGCGGCGCTCGCCCTGGGCGCGCGGCCGGCGCAGCCAGGGGAGTTTACGCGGCGCGCCTTTGAAAACGGGCGCATTGACCTGGCGCAGGCCGAGGCGGCCATGCGGCTGATTGGCGCGCAGGGGGAAGCCGCGGCGCGCGAGGCGCTGCGGCAAATGGAGGGCTCGGTGTCGCGCGGCGTGCATGCGGCCTGCGACCGCCTCAACGCCATGCTTTCGGAAATCGCCGCCTGCACGGATTTTCCCGACGAAATCGAGGAAGCGCCGACGGCGCGCGCGCTGTGCGCCCAGGCGAAGGAGCTGGCGGCCGCGCTGCGCGCTGCGTGCGATGCGCGGCGGGGCCGCGTGCTGGAGCAGGGGCTCAACGTCGTGCTGTGCGGCGCGCCCAACGTCGGCAAAAGCTCGCTGCTCAACGCCCTGCTGGGCGAAGCGCGCGCGATTGTCACCGCGCAGCCCGGCACGACGCGCGACGCGGTGCGCGGCAGCCTGTTTCTGGACGGCGTGCGCGTACATCTGACGGACACGGCCGGCCTGCGCGAGACGGAGGGCGAGGCGGAAGCCATCGGGGTTGCGCGCGCCCGGGAGGCGGCGGAGGCGGCCGATGTGCTGCTGCTGGTGCTGGACGGCACGCGTGCGCCGGATGCGCGGGAACGGGAACTCCTGGCCCAAACGCAGCGGCAGGCCCGGCTGGTGCTTTTGAACAAATGCGACCTGCCGCAGGCGGAAGGGCTTCCCGAGGGCCTCGCCGTGTCGGCGCTGACCGGCGAGGGCATCGACGCCCTGCGCGACGCGCTGCGCGCCATGACGGCCACCACCCGGCAGGACGGCGCGCTGCTGACCCAGGCGCGCCATGTGGAGGCGGCGCAGCGCGCGGCAGGCTTCCTGGACGAGATGGCCGGGGCGCTGGAAGCGGGGCTGCCGGTGGATTTTGCGGCGGTGGACGCGCGCGAAGCGCTCGCGGCGCTGGGCGAAATCACCGGAGAAAACGCGGAGGAACAGATTGTCGACGCGGTATTCCGCCATTTCTGCGTAGGAAAATAGGGGCGAAAAAACAACGGACGGCCCGTATCGCCGCACCGCGCGGGGAATACGGGCCGTTTTTCGGAAGGTTTCCGAATGCCTGCGCCCCGGTCGTGCCCGGGGCAGGGCGCGCATAAGCGCGCAGGGTCTGTCAGCCCTTGACGCCGCCGATGGTGATGCCCTTGACAAAGAAACGCTGCAGGAAGGGATACACCACGACGATGGGCACCGTGGACGTGATAATGACGGCCGATTTGATGGAGATGGCGATGGTGGTCTTTTCCGACGCGCCCTCGCCCGTGCCGATAACCATGGTGCCATTGACGATATTGCGCAGAATCATCATCACGGGGTATTGGTCGCTGCGCAGATACAGCAGGCTGTTGAACCAGTCGTTCCAGAAGAACACGGCGTAATACAGCCCGATGGTGGCGACGGCCGCCGTGGAAAGGGGCATGACGATACGCCACAGGATGCTGAAATAGCCCAACCCGTCAATCAGCGCCGCCTCTTCGATTTCCTCGGGTATGCTGCGGAAAAAGTTAATGAGGATAATCAGGTTGAAGGAATTGATGGCGAAGGGGATGAGTATGGCGAATCGGGTGCCGGCCAGGCGCAGCGTATTGATGAGCAGGTAGTTCGGAATCAGGCCGCCGGAAAAGAACATGGTGACTACGACCATTTTTGTAAAAAACCGGTTTCCCCACAGGTTCTTTTTCGACAGCGGGTAGGCCATCAGGCTTGTCATCACCAAGGCGATGGCCGTGCCGGCAATGGCATACAGGAACGTATTGCCATAGGCGCGGAAAAAGTTCGGGTAGGTAAAAATCTGCTTATAGGAATCCAGCGTAAACTCTTTGGGCCAGAGAAACACTTCGCCGTTGACCAGCGGTTTCCGGCCGGAAAAGGAAACCGCCAGCATGTATAAAAACGGCACCAGGCAGCAGAACAGCACAAAAAACATGACCAGGTAGACAAAAACGTCAAAGAGAAGATTGCCCGCCCCGATGGATCGTCTCTTCATACGCTACGCACTCCTTTCAATAGATGCTCTCGCCGGTCAGCTTTTTGCTGGCAGTGTTCGCCGAAATCACCAGAACCAGGCCAATCAGGCCGCTGAACAGGCCGACCGCCGTAGCATAGGAGTAGTTCTGGGATTGCAAACCCGTGCGGTATACGAGCGTATCGATAATATCGCTGACCGAGGAATTGGCCGGCGTGTACATAAGCAGCACCTTTTCAAAGCCCAGGCGCAGCATGTGCCCTACGTTGATAATCAGCATCACGGCGATGGTAGGAAGAATGCAGGGAACGGTGACGTACCAGATGCGCTGCAGACGGCCTGCGCCGTCGATTTCTGCCGCTTCGAACAAGTCCGGGCTGATGGAGGTGATGGCGGCCAGGTAAATGATGGCCGTCCAGCCGGTAAACTGCCATGTTTCGGAGAGAATATAGACGGGGCGGAACCATTCCGGCTCATTCATAAAGTAGATGACTTCCATGCCCAGGCTTTCCAGGAGGCGGTTGACCAGGCCGGAGCTGGGGGAAAGCAGCTCGTTGAGGATGGCGATGACGACCACGGTGGAAACAAAGCGCGGGACATAGGAAACGGTCTGCACAAATTTCTGGAACGGCTTGATGCGCACCTCGTTGAGCAGGATGGCAAAAATGATGGGAATCGGGAAGTTCACCAGAATGTTGAACACCGAAATGACCAGCGTATTTCGAAACGCGCGCCAGAACATCGGATCGCGCAAAAAGCGTTCAAAATAGCGCATGGTCCATTCCGTGCCAAACGGACTCATGCCGGGCCGGTATCGCCGGAAGGCCAGCACATTGCCCACCATGGGGACATACTTGAAAATGATATAGTATAGCACAGGAAGCAAAAGCATTGCGTAGAGAACCCAGTGCCGCCTCATGTATCGGCGCAGCATGCTGTTGCGTTGAATGGACACGCCGGCCGGAGCATTCTTCGTCATGGACCCTTCCTCCTTGCCATGTGCGGTTTGGTATCGAAAAGCGGGACGGGCGCAGGGCCCGTCCCACGGTTTGCCAGCCCCGGGGCGGCAGGATTACTTCGGGAGATGCTCGTTGTACAGAGCGCAAAGCTCGTCAATCTGCAGAGCTTTCATCTCGTTGACATATTCGTCCCAGTCCGTCTCCAGGCTCTTCGCGCCGGTTACGAAGGCATCCATCCAAATCCAGATGCTGTCCGCCAGCGGCGTCTGCAGGGAGTTGGCGTCTTCGGCCGTCCAGTCGTCAAACAGCGGGGTGGGCGGAATGGACTGGATGACGTTGCCGCCTTCCATTGCGGCTACGGTCTTGTTAATCTGGGCGTAGTTTTCGTCATACTTGGTCATCTCGCGCTCGTTAATCCATACCAGCTGCAGCGGGTCCGCGCCGCAGCCGTACTTGACCTGCAGCGTCTTATAGATGCCGTCGGGCGAGGAGGTAATCTCTTCGGGATATACGATGGTATCCCCGTCCATCGTGTAGGTGACGCCTTCCACGCCGAGGCACCAGATGGTGGAGCATTCCTCGGAGAAGAACATTTCGTCAATGGCGCGCACCAGCTGTTCAAAGTCGGGGCGCGAAGCCGTCTCGATGGGGAACAGGATACCCTTGCCGGTCTTGGACTTGGGCTGGTGGTGAGCGCCGGCCGGGCCCTCCAGGGACGGATACATCTGCAGCTTGAAGCCTTCGATTTCGCTGGCATGCTCCACGCCGCCGATCTGGTCGTAGTATGCGTAGGTGGCCATGGAAGCGCCGGTCGCCATCTTGGTGGCCCAGGTATCGTTGTCGATGGGGGCCGCCTGCTCCGGATCCAGCAGTCCTTCGGCGTACAGCTTATGGATGAAGCGCAGATACTCGCGGGCCTGGTCGCTGATAGCGCCCGTGAAGTATTCGCCCTTTTCATAATCGTAGCTCAGCGCGCCCGTGCCGGAAGAGGAGCTCTTGCCAAAGCTGACGCCCCAGGACGGCATGGTCATGCGGTAGGTGACATAGGGCGCCACCAGATGCGTCAGAGGATACGAATCGGGATAGTCTTCCTTATACGCCTTGAGAATCTCGTAGAGGTCGTCAAACGTCTTCGGCGCGTCAAAGCCTTTCTGCTCCAGATAGTCCTGGCGCATAATCAGGCCGCCGTCATAGAAGGGCTTGTCGAAAAGCTGCGGCATGAAATAGCGCTTGCCGTCCTGCAGCTTGAGCTGATCCACTTCCTCCTGCAGACCCAGTTTTTCCACCATGGCGTTGAAGTGGGGCGTCCATTCCGAATAATCGCTGATGGGCACAATGCGTCCGTTGAGCGCGAGGGACGCATTTTCACCCTGCGTATTCTGATACAGAATGACGTCCGGCAGGTTCATGCCGGTATTCAGCGCGGGCGAAACCCTCGTGGCAAAGTCCGTGGAAGGGATGGCCTCGACCGTCACGTCCAGCCCGGCAATTTCTGCCGTCGTGTTCAGCGCGAGCCAACTGTCCATAAAGGGAAGCGTGGGGTTGTCGGAGTACCAGATGCTTACCTCGATGGGCGCGTCTTCGGCGACCACCGTACCCGGGCAAAGGCCAAGCGCCATCGCCGCCATCAGCACGAGCAACAGACAGGTCTTCAGGAATCTCTTCATGCGAACCCTCCTTAATCTCTTATGCGCATTTCGCGCATGAATTACAACAGTTGTATGCATCCACGGAATAATATTACTAAAAAGCGGATGTTTTTATTGAGCATTGTTGAATCGACATTACTATAATTCAAAGGCACCTAATTTGTCAATCCAGGAAATCTTCGGAAGCGAAAAAAGTGCGCGCAAAAGGCCGCCGTTTCCCGTGCGCTGCGGATTCGGATACGCCGCGGCGCAAAAAGCCCGGCAGCGCTCGCCGAAGCGATGTCTGCCGGGCCGTTCATGTGCGGCGTCAGGAGCGCGCCTCCCAACGCGGGCCCCGAAGGGCCGTCCGTTCGGAAAAAGCGGGCGTCAACCCGCGGCTTCTTCCGTCTCCGCGGTTTCCTCAGCGCCTTCGGTTTCTTCGGCGGCGAGGAAGTACTTGGCGTAGATTTCGTCATAGGTGCCGTTGTCCACGAGCGTCTGCAGCGCCGCGTTGATTTTCTCCAACAGCTCCTCGTTGCCCAGTTTCACGGCGATGCCGTACTCTTCCAGCGGCATTTCCAGGCCTTCGACGATTTTCAGCCCGTCAAAGTTCTGCAGGAAGTTCTGCGCCACGGAATCGTCGATAATGATGCAGTCGGCGCGGCCGCTGGTCAGCTCGAGCACGCAGTCCGTCGACGCCTTGAACGCCGCCACATTGGAAGCGTCGCAGCCGAAGGTGTCCAGCGCCATGAAGTAGCCCGTCGTGCCGTCCTGCGTGGCGACCTTCTTGTCGGCGATGTCTTCCACGGTCTGGATGCCCTCGTAGTCCTCCAGCACCACCACGGCCTGGGACGCGTTAAAGTACGGCGTGGAGAACAGCGCGGCCTCCTTGCGCTCGTCGTTGATGGTCATGGCGGCCATGACAAAGTCCACCGTGCCCTGATCCAGCGCGGCGAGCAGGCCGTCAAAGTACATATCCTCGATGACCAGCTCCATGCCCATCTCCTGCGCCATCAGGTAAGCGAGCTCCACGTCAAAGCCGGTTATCTCGCCGTCGTCCCCGATGTACTCAAAGGGCGCAAACCCCGCGTTGGTGCCCATGGTAATGGTCGTGCTTTCCGCCATCGCGCCCGCCGCGCCCAGCAGCAGCGCCAGGGAAAGAAGCATTGCAAACGCCTTTTTCATGTTGTATCCCTCCGTCCGTATTCGTCAGTGATTGCTTTTTACGCGACCCAGTATAGCGCATAAAAATGCATATGTCAAGCACTTGTCTGAAAAAATATTCATATTGTTTACAAAAGGCTTATGCCCGCCTTCGCAAAGGCGTCGCGCGTCGCCTGGGGCCACAGCGAGGCCTGCACTTCGCCGATATGCGCTTTTTTCAGGAAAAACATGCATATGCGGGACTGGCCGATGCCGCCGCCGGCGGTCTGGGGCAGCTCGCCGGCCAGCAGGCTGCGGTGGAACGGCTGCGAGGCCCAGGATTCGCAGCCGCGGGCCGCCAGCTGGCGGCGCAGCGCCTCGGCGTTGACGCGGATGCCCATGGACGAGACCTCAAAGGCCGTATCCAGCAGCGGATAGTAAAAGAGAATGTCGCCGTTGAGCGTCCAGTCGTCGTAGTCCGGCGCGCGGCCGTCGTGCGGCTGCCCGGAGCGCAGCGGCCCGCCGATTTGCATGATGAACACCGCGCCGTGTTTCATGCAGGCCGCGCGTTCGCGCTCTTTGGGCGTCAGGGTGGGCCAGGCATCCTCCAGCTGCTGGCTGGTCAAGAAGGTGATGTGGCGGGGAAGCACCGGCTCCAGGCGCGGCTCGAACATGCAGACGTCATATTCGGTGCGCAGGAAGACGGCATAGATGCGGTCCACCAAATCGCGCAGCTTTTCCAGGGTGCGTTCGTTTTCGCCGATAATCAGTTCCCAGTCCCACTGGTCCACATAATACGAATGCAGGTTATCCGTGATTTCGTCGCGGCGCACGGCGTTCATATCGGTGTACAGCCCGGTCTGCGGCTCGAAGCCGTAGCGCTGCAGCGCATAGCGCTTCCATTTGGCCAGGGACTGCACAATCTGGGCGCAGGAGCCGGGCGTCTCCCCCAGGTCAAAGGACACGGGACGTTCCACGCCGTTGAGCATGTCGTTCAGCCCGGACTCGGGCGTAACGAACAGCGGCGCAGACACGCGCGTCAGGTGCAGCATTTCGGCCAGGCAGCTTTCGAACCCATCCTTGAGGCGCTTGATGGCCGTTTGGGTTTCCATAACGTTCAACAGGGGCTGATATCCGGCGGGAATGATGGCCATGAGGGGGGCTCCTTTCCAAAATGATAATAAACATCGCTTATCCTACCAGCGATGGCCCCAAAATGCAAGTATGGAAAGGAGAAAAGTCATTTTTCTCTGCCGGGCGCAGAGCGGACGGACGCTTCCAGCGCTTCGCGGGTGGGGAAGGAGGCGACGGCGCGGGGCTGCGCGACGGACAGCGACGCCGCCCGCACCGCGAGCGAAACGGCCTGCGGAAAGGGCGCGTCCGCCAGCAGCGCCGCGCAAAGCGCGCCGTTGAAGGCGTCGCCCGCGCCCGTGGTGTCCACCGGAACGACACGGGGAGCCGGGACGGCAAAGACGGCGCCCGACGCAAGGCACAGCGCGCCCTGCGCGCCCAGGGTGACGGCCATGCGCGCATAAGGCGCCGTCCGCAGCGCCCGCTCGAGGGGTTCGCCCCCGTCCAGGCCCGGCAGCTGTCCCGCTTCCTGCCGGTTGGGCGTCACGCACCATGCCTCCCGCAGGTAAGGGACCACCCACGGGACAAACGGCGCGGGATTGACAATGAGGCGCGCGCCGGCCTCCCGTGCCAGGGCCACGGCCTGCGCAAACGCAGGCTCCGGGATTTCCGGCGTCAGCAGTACCACCGACGCGCGCGCGAACGCCCCGGCCATGGCCAGCACGTCCTGCGCATCCAGCAGGCGGGACGCGCCGGGGTATACCGTGACGCGGTTTTCGCCCGCCGCATCGGTCAGTATGACCGCGCAGGCCGTATGTTCGCCCGCTTTGGGGAACAGGCGCGCCTGCACGCCCTCCCGCGCAAGCAGCGCCGCGCAGTCGTCGGCGTCCGCGTCCCGCCCCACCGCGGCGGCAAACGTCACCCTGGCGCCCAGCCGGGCGGCGGCCACCGCCTGATTGTAGCCCTTTCCGCCCGGCTCGCGGCAGAGCGACTGCGCGTGCAGCGTCTCCTCGGGCCGGTGCATGTGCGCAACGCGAAAAAACAGAGATTGGCCGCACAGGCCGAATATCAACAGTTCGCCGTCCTGCATCGTCTCTTTCCTCACAGCGCGCGGATGCGGTTTCGGTATCGCCGTATGACCGCTTCGTTGCGCTCTCGTCCGCCCGGAAGATTTCCGCTCCAATACGCGGCCGGGGGGTCTCCGGCCTGCGCGCGCTGCTGCGCCGCGCGTGCCAGCAGGGCATGGAGGATGTATGCGCCGGCCTGCGTGGAGACCGGCCCCATCCGACAGGGCAGCCCGTCGATGGACAGCGCCGCATCGCCGTGCGGCACGCAGGTATCAATCCACACGTCGCATACGTCCGGCAGGCGAAGCCCCTGCGGATGGCGGGACGTATCCTCCCGGTATGCGCCGGACGACGCCGCGATGACCGCCGCGCCCGCCTCGCGCCCCAGCCGCGCCATCTCCACGGGCAGGCCGTTGATGCCGGAGGCGGAAAATACCACCAGCGTATCCCGGGCGCCCATCGGATACCGGGCGGCGATGTCCGCCGCCAGGTCGGCGCGCCGCTCCAGCGCGCTGCTTTTGACCGCGCCCTCATGGAGCATCAGCTCCGCCGGCAGCACGGCGGATACGGCGCCCAGCCCGCCCGCGCGGTAAAACCCTTCCTCCGCCAGCATGTGCGAATGGCCGCAGCCGAACAGGTAGACCAGGCCGTCCTGCGCCAGCGTGCGCGCGACATGCGCCGCGGCGCGCTCCATGGCCTCGCCCTGGGTTTCCCGGATGGCGGTCAGCACGCGGACAATCTCCCGGTAGTAAGTCTCCATGATATCCAAGCGGTCTCCTCCCTTCCTGGCCGCAGGGAGGCGAAAAAGCCCGCATGCGCGAGCTTTTCCGCTGCCCAGCCGTCCTGCCAATACGGCGCGGCTCAGTCGTATACCAGCATTGCAATGTCCGGATCGTCAATGTTTTCGGCGGTGTACCACTTGGCGCCGGTGTCGATGTCGGAAACTTCTTCCCCATTGGCGGCCTTCACAGCCAGCTCAACGCCCAGATAGCCGATGCGATAGGGGTCCTGGGTGACGGAGCCGACAAACCATCCGTTGCGGACGGCTTCCTTCTGCGGCGCGCCGGCGTCAAAGCCCGCGACCAGCAGATGGCTGTACGGCCCGTCCTCGCCCAAATCCGCACCGCCGGAGGTCGCCGCCAGCAGACCGGATACGGCGCCTTCATTGGAGCAGAACAGGGCGAAAAGGCCGTCGGTGTTGAGGAGGGACGTGGCGGCGTTGGTGACGTCGGTGATGTCGGTGGTCGCGGAGACCTCGACGCGGAGGATAACGCCGGCGTCCTCAGCGGGCTGGGCCCACAGGTCGTGTCCCTCGACGGATACGGTGTTGTACTCGCTGGCCAGCTCATACATTTTGTTGATGAAGCCGGTCGTGCGGCTGGTGATGGACTCCGAAGTGGCGTCCTGCGACAGGCACGCGATGACGACGGGGGCTTCCGGGGTGCCGGCCGCCAGCGCGTCGGTGAAGCCGTCGAGCTTGATCAATTCTTCCGCAGCCAGCGCGGCGGCGTTCTGGTTGTTGGTGGAAGCGGTCGCGTAAATCGCGCCCTCCGGCGCATTCGGCACGCCGGAGTCAAAGCCGATGACCGGGATGCCGTGCGCGACGCAATCCTCCAGCTGGGTCATGACGGATTCCGTGGACAGGGCGGCCAGCACAATGGCGTCCGGCACCTTGAGCATTTCCACGTTCAACGCCTCTACCTGGAGCTGAATGTCGGACTCGGAGGGCGGCCCATAGTAATACATGTCCACGCCGTATTCTTCGGCCGCATCCTCGCAGCCCTTGCGCACGGCCTGCCAGAACGCATGCTGCTCGCCCTTGGAGACAACGGAGATGTAAAGCGGTTCCTCGGCGATGGCCACCGCGCCAAACACCATCATCAGAACCAGTCCCAGTGCCATGATTTTCTTCATAGGATGGTACCTCCCAATTGTTTTATTTCAAGCGCCATGCGCTCAAAATCCTCAAAAGCACGTCTCATGTCCCCTGCCCGGGAGAATCCGCGGGGACGGCGGCAGCGCCGCGCGCCCGGCGGGCCAGGACGATTCCCACGGCCAGCAGCGCAAGACCTCCCGCCAGCAGAACGCCGCTGTATTCCATGCAAAAGCGGACGAACGCCGTGATGTTGCGCGTGCTCTGCTGGGCCAGGCCGCCCAGCGCCAGCATGACCAGCGCCGCGCCCGACATCTGCAGCGCCAGGCAGAGCCGACGCACCGCGGGGCGAACGCTTCGCCGCGAACCCCGGGGCGTCGTCGCCACGCGGTTGCGCATCTGGTCCAGCAGCACCGCGCCGATGACCACAAAACCGGTAAAGAAGGTCTGCCAGTGCGCCTGGAGGCCCACGGACGCCAGCCCCTTTTTCAGCGTGGACATAATCAGAACGCCAATCAGGGTGCCGGCCATGGTGCCGCTGCCGCCGGACATCGACGTGCCGCCGATGACCACCGCGGCAATGGCGTTGAGCTCCTCGCCGTTGCCGGTGCCGGGGGTGATAGTCGTGTAGGCGCCGCCGAAAAACAGCCCCGCCAGCCCCGAAAACAGCCCGCAAATCGCATAGATGCCAATTTTCCACGCGTCCACCTTGACGCCGGACAGGCGCGCGGCTTCCTCGTTGGACCCGATGGCGAAGGTATAACGGCCGAGCCGGGTCCGGCTCAGAAGCAGAAACGCCACCGCAAACGCGCCCAGCAGCCAGATGGCGCCAATGGGGATGTTGTGATAAAGATAGAACACCGAGCGGAACCAATCGCCCACATAGGCGGGAGAATAGTGCATGGTGCGCACGTTGGAGAGGATGGAGCCGAACCCCTGCGAGATGAGCATGACGCCCAGCGTGGCGATAAAGGGGGGCAGCTTGGCTTTGGCGATCATGACGCCGTTGAGCAGCCCGAAGCACAGGCCCACCACAGGCACCAGCAGCAGCGCCAGCCAGACGGGCCAGCCCCAGACGGTAAACGCCACGCCGCCGATGAGCGCCGAACACATCATGACCGTGCCAATGGACAGGTCAATCCCGCCGGTGATGATGACAAACGTGACGCCAAAGGCCATAAAGCCGATATAGTACGAGGACTGAAATATCTGCTTGAGCCCCTCGTATCCGAAAAAGTTGCGGCCAAAGAGGGAGAAAAACACATAGAGAATGACCAGCGCGGCCGGCGCCAGCAGCTTTTGCAGTTCTATCCTTTTGCGTTCGACGGCGTTTTGCATACGTCCCTCCTCAGCCCCTGGGCGCAGCCAGCGCCATGATTTTTTCCTGCGTCGCTTCGCCGATGTCCAGCTCGCCCGTCTTGACCCCCTCGCACATGACCAGAATGCGGTCGGACATGCGCAGCAGCTCCGGCATTTCCGAAGAAATCATCACAATGGATTTGCCCTCGGCCGCCAGTTGGTTCATCAGGCGGTATATCTCGCTCTTGGCGCCCACGTCGATGCCGCGCGTGGGCTCGTCAAAAATGAGGATATCGCAGTCGCGGGCCAGCCATTTGGCCAGAACCACCTTCTGCTGGTTGCCGCCGGACAGGCGGCGCACGGGGCTGTCCACCGACGGCGTTCGGATATCGATGCGCTTGCGGTAGGCGTGCGCCATTTTCCGCACCTTCCGGTCATTGACCATCCAGGCGCGGGTAAACCGCTCCAGGCTGGGCAGCGCGATGTTGTCCGCGACGGACAGATGCAGGCACAGGCCAAAGCGCTTTCTGTCCTCGGACAGATAGCCGATGCCGGCGCGCACCGCATCGCTGGGCGTTCGGATATCGACCGTCCTGCCGTTGACGCGGATTTCGCCCCCGTCGCGCCTGTCGGCGCCGCACAGCAGGCGGGCCGTTTCCGTCCGTCCCGCGCCCATCAGGCCGGCCAGCCCCAGGATTTCCCCCTTGTGCAGGGTGAAGGACACGTCGTGCACATCGCGCGAACGCAGGCCGCGAACCTCCAGCACGGTCGGCGCGCCGGCGGGAACGGCGGAGCGTTCCTTGGGCTGTTCATAGATGACGCGGCCGACCATCATGCGGATAATCTCTTCCAGGGAGGCGTCCGCCGTGCGAACGGTACCGACGCACTGGCCGTCGCGCATGACGGTAATCCGGTCGGAAATCTGCTGCAGTTCGCCCATGCGGTGAGAAATATATAAAACGCCCACGCCCCGGGCCTTCATGGTGCGGATAAGGCGGAACAGCTCCCCGATTTCCGCGTCCGTCAGCGCCGCGGAAGGCTCGTCCATAATCAAAATGCGCGTGTTGTCATAGGAAAGGGCCCTGGCGATTTCCACCATCTGCTGCCGGGCGACCGTCAAAGCGCCCACCCGCGCGGTGGGATCGATATCGATATGCACGGAGTGCAGCAGCGCCGCGGCCATCTCGTTCTGACGCCGCCGGTCCAGAAACGGCCCCCGCATGGGTTCGCGGCCGATGAACAGATTCTCCGCCACGGTCAAATCGCGCATCAGGCTCAGTTCCTGATGAATCATGCTGATGCCCAGGGCCTGCGCCTGGCGCGCGTCATGAATCTCCACCGGTTGTCCGCAGATTTCAATGACGCCCGCGTCCCGCGGATAGACGCCAGCGAGCACCTTCATCAGGGTGGATTTGCCCGCGCCGTTTTCGCCCACCACGGCCAGCACCTCGCCGGCATACAGATCCAGCCGGGCGCTGTTGAGCGCATGCACACCCGGAAAGTATTTCTCAATGCCTTCCATGCGCACCAGCGGCGCCGTCTCCGGGCATTTCTGCGTCTGCATGCCTTTTCTCCGTCCTCCATGGTGGATTTATACAAAATGGTACCCATAAAATAGCACAGCGCGAGGGACGAAGTCAAGCGTATATCTCGAAAACTGCGCAAAACACCGCACGATTCACCCGCCGGTTTCGACCGTTTTCGAGCACACAAACGCGAAAAATACCATGTTTCTTCCTATTTTATATGTCGTTTTGAGAAAGGTGAAACAATTCTTTCGAAAAAATGGGAAAATGGACGAAACAAAAACGAAACGTTTCGTTATAGATTCTGTATCCCATCCGTTTGGAGGCGTATGGTTTTGCGCTTGCCGCGCGCAGGACGCTCTGCTATACTGTGGGTACTGTCAAATGAACGTATTCCACAATACAAGAAGGAGGCGGTATCATGTTTGACCGGAGTATCCCGCTGGTCGGCTTTCACACGATTGTCGCCAAGCACGAGGCTGTGGACGCGCTCGTGCGGCTGATTGAGGAGGGCCTGGCCCCCTTGGACTTTAACACCCTGATTCTGGAAATGCGCTACGCGTTTCGCTGCTTCCCGGAATATGCGACGGGCACGGTGACGTTCGAGGATGCGCGGCGGGTGGCCGACGTGTGCGAGCGCCACGGCATTCGCCTGGTACCGTTGCTCCCCTGTCTGAGCCATCAGTCCGCCGGCCCGCGCGGCAATCCCTACCCGCTTTATCACGCGCATCCGGAACTGCTGGAGCGCCCGGACGTCATCTCCGACGAAATCGACTGGCCGGACTTCGCGCTGCATAGCTGGTGCGCCTCCAACGACGACATCTTCGAGTATATCTTCCCCATGCTGGACGAGATGGCGGACGCCTGCCGCGCGCAGGCGGTGCATGTGGGCATGGACGAGCTGTTCGAGGTGGGCGTGTGCCCGCGCTGCCAGGGCAAGGACCCGGCCGCGCTGTATGCGCGCACGCTGAAAATCCTGCACGACCCAGCGCGGGCTGGATACGATGATTTGGGGCGACAGGCTCCTGGACGCGCAGAAGATGGGCTACTCCATGTGGGAAGGCGACCGCTTCGGCGTTCATCCGGCGCTGCACCGCAGCGAGGAAGTCACCCGCGATATCATCGTCTGCGACTGGCATTATGAATGGCACAGCGCGGGATACCCTTCGGTGGAAACACTGATTCGCGAGGGCTTCTTTACGGTGCCGTCCTTCTGGAACAATGTGGAGAACGCAAAGCATTTCTGGCTGCATGCGCTGGAAGCCCATTTCCTTGCCAACCGCCATGGCTGGCCGGGCAAGCTGGGCGGCCTGCTGTGCACGAACTGGCGCGCGCTGGACGAGGAGCTGGTGGAGGGCATGCTGGCTTCGATTCGCGGAGAGGACGCAGGCGACCGTCCCGGCGCGGGCGTCGGCCGCGTGATGGCGCAGCTTGTCCCCAAAGGCAAGGAACTGAAAAAGTAATGGCCTGAAGAGGGGTCGCCGCAGGGCGGCCCCTCAGACCGTCGACAAGGCTCTGTCGACGGCCTTTCGCTGCAAGGCTGTTTCTCAGCCTTGCAGCGAAGGGAACAT
>NHCFR05603__coassemble_713_pt1 | contig 20034 bp, 19 predicted proteins | sample NHCFR05603__metabat2_high_PE_044 | metagenome-assembled genome bin NHCFR05603
GGTTTGGAGTTGATTTCCGTGCGCAGGATGGAGGCTGCCTCGTCCATGAGGTCAATGGCCTTGTCCGGCAGGAACCGGTCGGTGATATAGCGGCTGGACAGCGTGGCGCAGGCGATGAGCGCGCCGTCGGTGATGCGCACGGAGTGGTGGATTTCGTATTTTTCCTTCAGACCCCGCAGGATGGAGATGGTTTCCTCCACGCTGGGTTCGGACACCAGCACCGGCTGGAAGCGCCGCGCCAGCGCGGCGTCCTTTTCGATATGCTGACGGAACTCGTCCAGCGTGGTCGCGCCGATGCAGTGCAGCTCGCCGCGCGCCAGCAACGGCTTGAGCAGATTGCCCGCGTCCATGGAGCCTTCCGCCTTGCCTGCGCCGACGATGGTATGCAGCTCGTCGATAAAGAGGATAATGCGGCCTTCGGACTGCTGAATCTCCTTCAAAACGGCCTTGAGCCGCTCCTCGAATTCGCCCCGGTATTTCGCGCCCGCCACCAGGCTGCCCATATCCAGGGAGAAAATGGTCTTGTCGCGCAGGTTGTCCGGAACGTCGCCCTTGAGGATGCGCTGCGCCAGCCCCTCCGCCACGGCGGTTTTGCCCACGCCCGGCTCGCCAATCAGCACGGGGTTGTTCTTGGTTTTGCGGCAGAGGATGTTGATGACGCGGCGGATTTCCGCATCGCGGCCAATGATGGGATCCAGCTTGCCCGAGCGGGCCTGCTCCACCAAATCCGTGCCGAACCGCTTGAGCGCCTCGTAGGTTTCCTCCGGGTTCTGCGAGGTCACGCGCTGCTTGCTGCGCACCTGGCTGAGCGCGGCGAGAAACTTTTCGCGCGTGACGCCGTGGCGCGCCATCAGCCGGGCGGACGGCGTGCCCCGTTCGCCGAGCAGCGCCAGGTACAGGTGCTCCACGCCGGCGTATTCGTCGGCGAATTGGCGGGTATTTTCCTGCGCCTGCGCGAGCAGCTCGCCGAAGCGGCGCGAGGCGTACAGCTGGCTGCCGCCCGATACGCTGGGCAGTTTTTCCAGTTCGCGCTCCAGCTCCGCCGTATACGCAGGGACGTCCACCTCCATCAGCGTCAGCAGCCGCGGAATCAGGCCGTCCTGCTGGGCGCACAGCGCCGCGTGCAGATGCTCGCCCTCCAGCTGCTGATGCCGGTAGCGCAGCGCAATGTTCTGCGATTCTGCAATGGCTTCCTGCGCCCGCTGCGTGAATTTATTCATATCCATCATCATGGTTCCCTCCCTTGTCCTTTATGCGCAGTATGCGCTTTGTTATGCAATCTGCGAAAGCTTTTCGTACAGCTTGCGCATCTCGGGCGTAATCCTGCCCGGGTTTTGAATGGTCAGTTCAATCAGCAGGTCGCCCTGATGTCCGTGGCCGTCCGACAGGCCCTGGCCGCGCAGGCGCAGCTTTTGCCCGCTGCGCGCGCCGGCGGGGATTTTGACCGAGAGCACTTTGTCCATGGCGCGCACCTCCAGCCGGCCGCCCAGCGCGGCCTGCCACGGCGTAATCTCCCGCTTGAGCGTTACGTCCAGCGACGGGCGCGCATGCGCGGCCCGCGCCGCCTGTCCGCCGAACAGGTCGCCGAACAGGTCGTCCATGTTGAAGGTCTGATAGGCGTCGTCCGTGTGGACGGTTCGGTACGTATAGCGCACATTGCCGCCCTGCCCGCCGAACGGCCCGCCCTGCCCGCCGAACGGGGCTTCGCGCGCCTGGTCGTACGCCCGGCGCTTTTCGGCATCGCTCAGGGTATCATACGCTTCGTTGATTTCGATGAAGCGCCTTTCGGCGGCCTTATCGCCGCCGGTCACGTCCGGGTGATACTTTTTTGCCAGAACCCGGTACGCTTTTTTTATCTCTTCGGCGCTGGCGTCTTTTTTAACGCCGAGCACGCGATAATAGTCAGCCATCGCCTTCACTCCTATCTTTGACTTTCTTTGACCAAACATATCATACCACAGGAGCCGTGAAAAAGCAAGGCATTTTTGCAGATTCATGCAGGGGAATTTTTCTTTGCAACGAATGTCTTTTATGGTATAATGCAACCAACGAAAAGCAGGAAAGCGGGCAATTGTTACTGAAATGAAGGACAAAGGAGTGGTACCCCATGAGAAAGAAGCGCTGTATTGCGATGCTGCTGGCAGGCGGCCAGGGAAGCAGGTTGGGGATTTTGACCAGATCCATGGCCAAACCGGCGGTACCGTACGGGGGAAAATACCGCATCATCGACTTTCCGCTGTCCAATTGCGCCAATTCCGGCATCGACGTGGTAGGCGTGCTGACGCAGTACCAACCCCTGGAGCTGAACGCCTACATCGGCTCGGGCGCGCCGTGGGATTTGGACTTGTCCAACGGCGGCGTATTTGTGCTGCCGCCGTACATGCGCGGGAAGGGCGGCGAATGGTATCGCGGGACGGCCAACGCCATTTATCAGAATATCGGCTTTATCCAGCAGTTTGACCCGGATTATGTGCTCATTCTCTCAGGCGACCACATTTACCGCATGGACTACAACGCCATGCTGCGCTTCCATATCGAAAACGAGGCGGATGCGACCATCGCGGAACTGGAGGTTCCCTGGGAAGAAACGCACCGTTTCGGCATTCTCAACACCGACGAGACCGGGCGCATCGTGGAGTTCGACGAAAAGCCCAAGCACGCCCGGTCCAACAAGGCGTCCATGGGCGTCTATATCTTTACCTGGGACAAGCTCCATGAATACCTGGTGGCGGACGAGGCGGACAAGGACTCGTCCAACGACTTTGGCAAGAACATCATGCCCAAAATGCTCGCCGACGGCCAGCGCCTCTTCGCCTACCCGTTCTCGGGATACTGGAAAGACGTGGGCACCATCGACAGCCTGCTGGAGGCCAACCTTGACCTGCTGCAAACGCCCATGCCCATCGACCTTTACGACAAGCGCTGGCGCATTTACAGCCGCAATCCCGGCCTGCCGCCGCACTATATCGCCCCGGGCGCGTGGGTGCAAAACGCGCTGGTCACCGAGGGCTGCGAAGTGTTCGGCCAGGTCCGGCACAGCGTGCTGTTTGCGGGCGTGACCGTGGAGCAGGGCGTGAGCGTGGAAAACTCGGTCGTCATGCCGCGGGTGCACATCGGGCGCGGAACGTCCGTCACGCGGGCCATCATCGCCGAGGACGCCGTCATCGGGCCCGGCTGCCAGATTGGCGCGGCCGAAGGCGGCATCGCGGTCGTCGGGCAGGGTTCGCGCCTGGCGGCGGGCACGGTGGTGCAGCCCGGCGAACAGTACGAAAACTCGTAAGCGGGGAGGGCAAAACGATGGCAACCAAGGATTTGATGGGCCTGATTTACACCGGAGAAAACGATGCCCGCCTGCGCGAGCTGACCCTGACGCGGGCCGTAGCGGCCCTGCCCGTGGTGGGAAGATACCGCATTATCGATTTTCTCATGTCCAATCTGACCAACGCCGGCGCGCGCAATGTCGGCGTGATTACCCAGCGCAACTACCATTCGCTCATGGACCATCTGGGCAGCGGCAAGGAATGGGACCTGCACGGCAAGCATGACGGCCTGTTCATCCTGCCGCCCTTCCTGACGCGGGACAACGTGGGCGTCTACGGCGGCATGCTGGACGCGCTGCGCTCCAACATCGGCTACCTGCGCCGCTCCCGCCAGGAATACGTGCTGCTGACGGACAGCCATGTCGTCTATAACATCGACTATCTGGAGATGCTGCGCCAGCATGTGGACAGCGGCGCGGACATTACCCTGCTTTACCATGACGCCAAGCCGCGCCTGCAGCAGGGCGTGCATGAGTACCGCGTCTACTTTGATACGAACGCCGACGGCCTGATTACGGCCCTGGAAATCGACCCCGTGCAGCCCAGCTTCCCCAACGAGTCGCTTTCGGCCATGATTATCCGGCGCGAGCTGCTGGTGTCCATCGTCGCGCAGACGGCCGCGCAGGGCCATCACAGCTTCGTGCGGGACGTGCTGCAGCGCTCGGTCAACGACCAGACGCTGCGCGTCATGGGCTATCGTTCGCCCGTCCGGGGCTGGCATATCGATTCGGTGCAGTCCTATTACCGCTTTAACATGGACACCCTGCAGGCGGATGTGCGCCAGGAGCTGTTTGATCCCCGCCGCCCCGTATATACCAAGGTGCGCGACGATATAGCCGCGCGCTATGGCGACAGCGCGACGGTCTCCAACAGCCTGGTGGCCGACGGCGGCCGCATCGAGGGCACGGTGGAAAACAGCATCATCTTCCGCGGCGTGTACGTGGCCGCGGGCGCCATAGTGCGCAACAGCATCGTCATGCAGGATGCGCAGGTGCATGAGGACGCGGAAATCGATAACTGCATCCTGGACAAGCAGGCCGTCATCAAGCGCGGCGGCCGGCTTATCGGCCCGGCCACCTACCCCATTGTCATCAGCAAAAACGTCACCATCTGATCCCCATATTAAAAGGAGGTGCTTCTATGATCAAAGTGCTCTTTGCCGCGTCCGAATGCGTTCCCTTCGTCAAGACGGGCGGCCTGGCGGACGTGGTGGGCGCGCTGCCTCCGGTGCTCAAGGCCCGGGGCGTGGATGTGCGCGTGGTTCTGCCCTTGTATGGCGAAATCCCGCAAGAGTTCAAAAGCCAAATGAAGCATGTGGTTGATTTTGAGGTGGAGCTGGGATGGCGCAGGCAGTATTGCGGCATTGAGACTTTGGAATACGAAGGACTGACCTGGTATTTCGTGGACAACCGCTACTATTTCGACCGCCCGTACATCTATGGGATGGGCGGGGACGAGTATGAGCGATACGGGTTTTTCTGCCGCGCGGTGCTCAACGCGCTGCCGCTGATAGGCTTTCAGCCCGATATCCTGCACTGCCATGACTGGCAGAGCGGCATGATTCCCGCGCTGCACAAAATTCAGTACGCCCATCTGCCCTTCTACAGCCGGATGCGCAGCGTCATGACCATCCACAACCTGCAATACCAGGGCATCTTCGGCATCAAGGAAGTACAGGACTGCCTGGGCCTGGGCGACAGCCTCTTTACCTCCGACAAGCTGGAATGCTACGGCATGGCCAACTTCCTCAAAGCCGGCATGGTGTATGCCGACGAGATTACCACGGTCAGCCCGAGCTATGCCGAGGAAATCACCACCGCCTACTACGGCGAACGCCTGGACGGCCTCCTGCGCGCCCGGCACGGGCAGCTGATGGGCGTGCTCAACGGCATTGACGTGAAGGAATACGACCCGGCCAACGACGCCATGATTGCCAGCACCTACACGGCCGACAACCTGGAAGGCAAGGCCGCCTGCAAGGCCGCGCTGCAGCGCGAGCTGGGCCTTACCCCTGCGCCGGATGCGCCGCTTATCGGCATGGTGACGCGCCTGTCCGGCCAGAAGGGCCTGGATCTTATCGACTGCGTGCTGCCGCAAATCATGGAGCTGGGCGTGCAGCTGGCGGTGCTGGGCAAGGGCGACGCGCGGTATACGGACATGTTCGCCTGGGCGGAAAGCCAGTGGCCCGGCCGCCTGGCGGCGCGCTTTGAGATGAACTTCGCCCTGGCGCACCGCATCTACGCGGGCGCGGATATGTTCCTGATGCCCTCCTCGTTTGAACCCTGCGGGCTGTCGCAGATGATTTCGCTGCGCTACGGCACGCTGCCCATTGCCCGCGAGACCGGCGGTCTGCGCGATACCGTGCTTTCCTACAACGAGTTTACCGGCGAAGGCAACGGCTTCACCTTCTTTAACTACAACGCCCATGATATGCTGCATACCATCCAGCGCGCCGTGACGTATTACCGGGAACAGCCGGAAATCTGGCGGATGATGATGCGGCGCGGCATGGCGGGCGACTACAGCTGGAACCGGTCTGCGGGCGAATACGAGGCGCTTTACATGCGGCTGACGACGCCCCCGCAGCCCGAGACGCCCAAGCGCCGCCGCGCTCCGGCCAAAGAAAACAAAGAGGACGGCGCCGCGGCCGAGCCGGCCAGGAAGCCTGCGGCCCGCAAGAAGGCGGCCCCTGCGCAGAATGCGGAAGGCGGCGCGGAAGAAAAGCCCAAGGCCGCCAGGAAGCCCGCGGCCCGCAAGAAGGCAGCCCCTGCGCAGAGCGCGGAAGGCGGCGCGACGGACAAGCCCGAAGCGGCCCCCAAGCCCGCCCGGCGCAGCCCGCGCAAGAAGGCCGAACCGAACGCCTGACACGATGTGTGCGCAGGAACACGAGGGACATCGCAACAGAATGCGCGAGCGCTTCCTGGCGGGCGGCCTGGAGGGCTTTGCGCCGCACGAGGCGCTGGAGCTGCTCCTGTACTATGCCCTGCCGCGTCGCAACGTCAATCCGCTGGCGCATCGCCTGATACGGACGTTTGGCACGCTGGACGCCGTGCTCAGCGCGGCGCCCGAGCGGCTGGCGCAGGTGGAGGGCGTGGGGATGCATACGGCCGTCCTCCTGTCCCTCGTGGCCCCGCTGGTGCGCAAAGCCAACCATACCCGGCAGAACGAACGCCCCGTCGTCACCAACTATCGGGAGGCGCGGGAATTCTGCTTGGGTCTTTTTGATGCCAATGCGGACGAGGTGTTTTTCGTGGTGTGCCTGGACGCGCAGGGCAGGGTGCTGCGCGCGGTTCGCGCCTTTACGGGCACCATTGACGAAACGCCGGTGTATCCGCGCACGGTGGTGCGCATCGCGCTGGAGAACAACGCGCACAGCGTGGTGCTGGCGCACAATCATCCCAGCGGCGTGGCGGAGCCGTCGGACGGCGATGTGGCCACGACGAATGTGCTGCGCGAAGCGCTGTCCACGGTGGACATTCAAATCTTGGATCATGTGATCGTAGCGGACGGGGAGGCGGTAAGCCTCTTCCAATGGGAGCGGACGCGTCGGATGGCGTTGCCGGTCGCGGCGCAGCGCAGGGCGGCCGACACGCAGCGCCCGCGCAGCCGCAGTTCCGGCACGGTCGGCAAGGGGGAACATGAACAAAACCCAACCAGGCGAATATGACGCCATCATTGTGCTGGGCGCGCATGTCAAGCCCGAGGGCGTGCCTTCGGAGGCGCTGCGCCGCCGTCTGACGCTGGCGCTTGCGCACTATCAGGACCGCCGGGCGCCCATCGTTTGCTGCGGCGCGCAGGGCAGCGACGAACCGGAGGCGGAAGGCGACTTCATGTGCCGATGGCTGGCCGAACACGGCGTCGCGCCGGAACATCTCATCAGCGAAAACCGCTCCCGTGATACGCTGGAAAACATCCGCTTTGCCAAGCCGCTGCTGGCGGCGCGCGGGCTGAGCCGGCCGCTGGTGGTGACCAGCGACTATCACGTCCGGCGCGCGCTGGCCATATGCCGCCGCTATGGGCTGCGGGCGACGGGCGCGGGCAGCCCTTCCGTGCGCGCGTTCTGGCTTAAAAACCATTTGCGCGAGTGCCTGGCATGGGGAAAATATTTCCTTTCCTATTTTTTGCCGGAACGGCCATAAAAAGGGGCGTCAAAGGCCACACTGCTTCCGAGAGGAGGCGTGAGGCGTGAAAGTCGTCTATCAGCCGGATTTGGTTCCGCTGGCCCGGGCGCTGGGCGCCATGGGGTTTGAAATGCATCCGCTGGGCGCGGACGTCGCCGCAGACGCAGTGCTCTTTACGTCCCTGCCGGGCCGCGCCCTGCATGCCCGCCCCGCTCCGGGGGGCGCGCTGCTGCTGAATGTGCGCGGGCTCAGCGCCGCGGAAACGGCGCGTGCCCTGCGCCGCCGTGCGCAAACGCCGCTGTTCTAGGCCTGCGGGCCACGGGATGGCGGCGCTTTTGCGCCTCCGGCCCGGCGCTCAGGAGATTTCGCCCTCCCGATGCGCTTCCAGGTCGGCGCGCATGGCCTCCGTCACGCGCGCATCCAGGCCCAGCAGGCGGCAAATGGTCAGCGCTTCCTGCGGACAGGGCGCGTCGGCCGGCACGCGCACGAGGCCGTAATTCATGTGCCTGGCGATAAATGCCAGCCGGTCTTCCGCGGGCGGGGCATCGGGCGGAAGCTTCAGTCCCGCCGCCTGATAATGCGCGGCCGCGCATGCCGCGACGCTGCCGAAGTGCGTTGCGACAACCGTGACCGCATGCGCACGCGCCAGGTGGCGCGTCAGGCTCCGCACCAGCGCCGCGCCTTCGCGCGGGTTGGTGCCGCGGCCGGGCTCGTCCAGCGCCACAAACAGAAATTCCCCCGCCTCCACGGCGGACAGCGCCTGCTGAATCCGCACCACCTCCGAGCCGAAGGAGGAAAGCCCGCCGCGCGCGTCGGACAGGTCGCCCGAGAGAATATGAAAGGCGTCGAACAGCGGCGTCTCCGCCCGGGAGGCAAAGGCGAAAAACCCCGCCTGACACAGCAGCAGGTTGAGCGCCAACGTCTTGAGCGCAACGCTTTTGCCGCCCATGTTCGCCCCCGTGATGACCGTCGCGCCCACCGCGGCCTCCAGGCTGACCGGCGTGAACGACGCGCCGCGGCTTTGCAGCGCATCGCTGAGCTGTGGGTTGACCATATCGGAAAAGACGGCCCCGCCTTCCGACACGCGCGGGCGAACCGCCCGCCGGTCCCGGGCCAGCGACGCTTTTTCCAGCACAAAGTCCAGCGCGCCTATCATGCGCGCGTTTTCTTCCAGCGCGTCCAGGTGCGGCCGAAGCGCCTCGGACAGGCGCGCGCGCACGCGCAGCGTCTCCGCCTCTTCACGCGCGAGCAGCGACCGCCGGGCGTTGAGCAAATCCTCACGCTCCGCTGCGTCCGCCGTCCGCAGCCGGGCTTCCAGGCGGGACTTTTCTTCCCGAAGGACGCCCAGCGCCTTGGAATAGGCGCTGGAAATGGAAAAGCCGGCCGTGCGCTGGCCCTCCGGGTCCAGCAGGCGCAGCGCGTCGGTCTCCTCGGTAAAGCGGATGCCGCCGTATCCCTCGCAGATTTGCGCAAACAGCGGCGCAATCAAAGAAAGCTGCAACAAAAACCGTTTGACCTCAAACAGCTCCACTTCCGTCAGCACGGTTTCACGGCAGCGCCGGAGCGTCTGACGGATGTCGCGGACCTGCATGAACAGCAGGCGCAGCCGGCTGTATTGCGCGCCAAAGCGCGACAGCCCGTCTATCGCCGCCTGGACGTTGGCCCATTCGGCTTCCAGCGCTTCCCGCTCCCGGGGCGCGAAAAAGCGGGGCTTGCGCACGAGCTCCGCGCCGTAGGGCGAGCAGGGCGCAAGCAGGTCCAGCACGTATTGAAAGCCCAGTTCCCTGCGCTGCTCAAAGCTGATTTTCATGAAGGACCTCCTCCTTTACGTTCAGCACCGGCACGGAAACCGCCTCGGCCATGCGCGTGCGCAGCGCCAGCGGATCAAAGTCGACCCCCCGCGCGGAGTAGGGGTTGACGCATACGCAGCACAGATGCACGGTCCTGTGGGCGCTGAAGGTAACGCCCCGGGCCAGGAGCCGCTCGAACAGCGCGCGGCTGAGGAGCATATGGCTGCCGTCGGGAACCGTAATCTCGTCTCCCGCCTTGGGATCGAGCTTTTTCAGCAGCGCGTCGGTGACCGCGCCGGGGATTTCGTGACGGCGGAGGTTTTCGCCCTGCGCCTGCGGCAGGGAGAGCAGCCGGCAGGCATGCGCGGTATCCGCGACAACGGTGTCCAAGTCGGGATGGCACGACGCGCCCGTGCACAGGATGGCCGCGTCGCAGACCGACGGGGCGCACAGCGTCTTGCGGCTGAGCGCGCCGTCAATCAGCAGGCGTTTCGCGCCCAGCGCGCGCAGCAGCCGTCCCAGCGCGGCCAGCTGGTCGTTCATCGAGGGGCCGGCCAGCTGCACAAACCCGTCCGAGAGCGCGCGCACCACCACCACCTCGCCCAGCGGGGTGTACATGCCGGTGGTATAGAGAATTTCGCGCGTAATATCGCACAGGCGCAGCATGTCCGCCGCCGTGGCGACAAGCGTGCCGGCATGCACCCAGATGCCGGGCTTTTCCGTGCCCGTGACCACATCGGTATCCTCGCCGTCGCGCCCCACGGAGGTCAGCGCCAGGGCGTGCGAATCCTCCCGGGACAGCGCAATCAGGCGGTTGAGCACTGTGGTTTTGCCCGCATTTTTGCACATCCCCACAATGGAAAGCGCGGCGTGCTCCCGCAGCGCGCGCGTCAGCACCTCGGACATGGCGACCTCCTGTGGTGTGTTGATAAAATTATATCGCAGACGGATGCCTTTGACAACGAGCGCAGACATTTTTTCAAAGCAGGCCCATCCGTTTCCCGTCCCGGCGGCGTCTATCTTACAGAGAAACGAACGGGGAGGAAAACGCGCATGTTCCAGGGAAAAATCCGAAGGGCTGCGTTGGCCGCGCTGTGCGCGCTGGCCATGGCAGCGGGCGCGCCGGCGGGGGTTGCCGGCAGTCTCCCGGACCGGGAACGCCTGGAGATAGCTTTGGACGGATACAGCGAGGAGCAGGTCGCCCGGGCGGCCTATGACGCGCTCAACGCGGTCTATCGCGCCCGTCTGTCGGACTGGGAAGCCCAGCGGTGGACGCTGGCGGTGGTGGACGGCGCGCCGGGGCAGGAGCCGCTCCTGGAGGTGCGGTTCTGGCGGCCGGACGGCTCGTATGTGAGCGTGGGCCTGCGCATCGGATGGCTGGACCCGGTATATGTGGGCTGCACGATTCTCTAGCGCAGCGAAAAAGGCCGCCGGCCCGGAAGGCCGGCGGCAGACCGTCGGGAAACGACGGACGTCCCATGCATCCCAAAGGGCCGGCGAAAGCCCTGCTTTCCGGAAGACTCAGCGGGGCGCGGCGGAGCCCTCCAACCGCCTGGCCCGGCGCATCTGCGCGAAGGCCAGGCCGGCGATGACGGCCATCGCGGCGATGAGGATGCCGTACGCAATGAGGTTGGGGATGCGCGACTTTTCAAACGCAAACTCCATGCCCACGCCCACGCCTACGCAAAGAAGCGCCGCCGACCATTCCAGCGCCAGGCGTGTCCGCGACGCGCCCGCGCGCCAGGCCCGCGCGCTGAAGACCGCGGTGACCAGCGCCAGCAGGGCGACGCCAAAGAGCTGGTTGACGCGCACAAAGCCCCACCGCAGGAAGCTGTCGCGGCGCAGGCTTTCCAGCACAATTTGCGTGGCGCCGTACAAAAGCAGAAACAGCAGCGTCAGATCCCCCGGCCTGTCCGCCGTCCCACGCTTTTCCATCCGCAGCAGCGCGGCGGCCAGCGCCAGCGCGACCAGCCCCTCCAGCATAAACAGCGCGACGTAATATTCGCCATAGATGTTTTTTACCGCCAGCGGGAAAAACCAGAGCGCCTCGTTTTCCAGATAGTCGCCGTAGCCCGTGCCGGCAAACCCTTCGGAAAAGCGCGCCAGCGCAAGCATGAGCGCGCAACCGGGCACGACGCAATCCATCATCCGGCCGACGGGCTGTCCCGTGCGGCGGGCGGTGATATACGCCGCCAGCGCGCAGCCGCCAAACGCCCCGGCAATGCCGAAGCCGCCCTCCCAGATGCGCAGGAGGAAACCCGCGTCATATTCAGGAAACAGGCGCGGGGCGCGCACCGCGCAGTAGAACAGGCGCGCGCCGACGACGGCCAGCGGAATGGCCGTCAGCCCAAAGCGCAGCACCGTGCCCTCCGGCATGCCCATGCGCTTTGCGCGCGGGCGCAGCGCCAGGAGGGAAACGGCGATGGCCACGGCCAGGCATACGCCATAGGCGGTCACCGTCAACGGGCCCAGCTGAAAGAGCACGACAGGGTCAAACATCGCTTATTCCTCCGGTTTCACGGCGGACGCAAAATAGAGAATGTCGAAAATATAGCGAATCTTGGGGTTTTGCGGGGAATTGATTTTTTCTCCCTGGAACACCAGGGTATTGCTCGAGCCGCCGTCCAGGTTATAGGCAATGTCCGCGCCCAGCGTCTCCATCAGCTCCGCAAACTCTTCTACCGTCAGCCCCCGCGAGCCCGGGTCCTCCGGGCCTTCCGTGCTCACGCACATATATTGCAGCGGGCCAATCTGTGCAATGCCCATGCGCTGGGTTTCCCGCACCGTACCGATGTCGAAATAATGAATTTCTTCCACGCGCTTGCCGTCGCGCACCAGGAGAGGGCCGAAGGCAAAGGAATTGATGACCTCGCCGTCCAGCTCGGCCAGAAACGCGTCCACGTTTTCCCGCGAGGCATATTCGACCACATGGAAATCGCCCTTGTCGTCGATGAAAAGCGTATCCAGCCCGTTGGGATAGTTGCGGTACTGCTTGCCCTGGCGGATGATATAGCCGCCGTCGCGGTAGCTGTAATAGTCGCCGTTGATGGCCAGAACGGCGTTCACGCGCTTGGCCATCACCGCGCCGCGCACGGTGTCCTCGGAGTTGTGCCGGCCCGCGACCGTGGTGCGAATCTGCGATGCGTCGGCAACGGTGACATAGGCGACCAGGTAGGTGGTGTCGTAAGCGCGGCCTTCCACAATGCGCACGGCAATGGAGTCGTCGCGGTATTCCCGGTCGGACAGATAGCCGTTGGGGTCGGGCGCATATCCGGGGGATTTGTCAATGGGCAGCGGGTCCACTCCGCCCACCAGCGGCGCCAGGTATCCGGCGTCCACGTCTTCAAAGCCGCTCACCGTCTCCGTCGTTTCCTCTTCCGGCGCCGGGGTCTGTCCGGGAACGACAAATTCAAATTCCGCATACCCCGTAGATATTATCATGCCCGACGGAACCAGCAGCGCTACCAAAGCCAGCAGCAGCACCAGCAACGCCAAGCGAAAGAACATAGCCTTCATAGACGACCTTCCTCCATGCTCTCGTTTTCCGCCATTGGGCTGCAAAACCGTTTCGCCGGGCGGCGCGGCGCAACAAGATAAAACCGACCAAGAAAGAACGAGCAACATATACTATAACACAGATGACCATAGAAAGCTACTCCTTTTGCTCTTCCTCGGCCGGGCGAAGCGTCTGCTCGATGCGCCAGCTGTCCCCGTCCGTGACGGCGACCAGATTGCCCTTGGTGACAAGCATCCACTCCACGCCGTAGGTTTCCAGGCGCTTGATTTCCTGCTCCACGGCTTCGTTCCCGCGCACGTTGGTAATCAGCGCCAGGGACGGCTGCACCGCGTCGTGGAACGCCTGCTCGAATTTGGCCAGGCCATGGTGCGGCATTTTCAGGATATCCGCGCGCAGCCGTTCGCCCAGCGCCTCCGCCAGCGCGCGCTGCGCATGGTTTTTAACGTCCGCCGCCAGCAGCACGGCGCGCTCGCCCTGCCGGATGTGCAGCAGCATCGAGCGATTGTTCACGGTGGCCTCCGGGTTTTCCCATTGATAGCAGGTAATCTCCGCGCCGCCAAAGGGAATGGTGTCGCCGTGGCGAAGGGTGCGTATCGGAATCCCTTTTTCCTCCAGGAGCGCGTTGAGGGCTTCCAGGTCCGCGCTGGTATAATCTTCAAACAGGGCCGGGCGCAAATAGGTGCCTACGTCCACCGCGCGCAGCACTTCCTGGTATCCCTGGATGTGGTCGGAATGCGGATGGGTTTCCATGGCATATTCCAGCCGGTCTATGCCCAGAAGCTCCAGATAGCGCACGATGCGGTCGGCCTCCCCGAGATTTCCGCTGTCCACCATCAGCGTATGGTCTCCCTGCCGGATGAGGATACAGTCCGCGCAGGCGACGTTGATGCAATGCACCTCCAGCGGCGCCTCGGCCGCGGAGAGGACGAACTCCGCGCGCGACGGACTCCAATGCAGCAGACAGGCCAGGCACAAACAGCAGATACCTGCCAAACGAATGGACATGCGTTCCTCCTTTGCACAGATTTTCCTATTATGTTAGACGCTCGAGCGGGACGTTTGGTTAAGGCCCGGAAGATTTTTTCGGATGCGCGCTTTTTTTCGCCGCCGGTGTTGCGCTGCCGCCTGTTGTGGTATACTTCCCATGAGGTGAAACGCCATGAAAGATGTTCTTATCGTAGGTGCGGGCCCGGCCGGGCTGACGGCGGGATTGTATGCGGCGCGCGCCGGGCTGGATACGCTGCTTGTGGAAAAACAGATGCCCGGCGGACAGGCCGCGCAGACGAATATTATTGAAAACTTCCCCGGCTTTGAAAACGGCATCGGCGGCCCGGAGCTGGCCATGGCCATGGAGGCGCAGGCGCAGCGCGCGGGCGTGCAGGTGCTCTACGAAGGCGCGGAGGAAATCGACTGCGCGGGCCGGCGGGTGCGCACGCAGAGCGGCTGGCACGCGGCGGCCGCGCTGATTCTGGCACTGGGCGCGCAGCCGCGCAGGCTCGGCGTGCCGGGCGAGGAAGCGCTGTTGGGCCGGGGCGTGGGCTTTTGCGCCACGTGCGACGGCGCGCTTTACCGCGGCCGTCCCGTGGCGGTTATCGGCGGCGGAAACAGCGCAGCGGAGGAAGCGCTGTACCTGGCTGGTATCGGGTGCGAGGTGACGCTTGTGCACCGGCGCGACAGCCTGCGCGCGGAGCAGGCCGTCGCGCGGCGCGCGCTGGAAAACCCGCGCATCACGCCGCTGTGGAACAGCCGGGTGGCGTCCTTTGCGGGGGAGGAAAAGCTGGAAGCGCTGGTGCTGGACGACGGCCGGCGCATTCCCGTGGACGCGGCGTTTGTGGCCGTGGGCCGCACACCGGATACGGCGCTGGTACGGGGCCAGGTGGACATGGATGCGCAGGGCTTTATCGTGGCGGGCGAGGACTGCCGCACCAGCATGCCGGGCGTATTTGTCGTGGGGGACGCTCGAACCAAGGCGCTGCGCCAGGTGGTGACCGCGGCGGCGGACGGAGCCATGGCGGCCAGCCAATGCCATAAGGCGTAGGCGACGGTGTCCGCCCGCCCGGAAAACGCGCGGCGAAAGCGGTTTTTTCCGGCCCGGCAGAGGCGCGCACGGGCGTCGCCGCGGCCAACAGGCAGGGTCCGACAGTTTTTTACCGGGCCCTGCCTTTCTCTCTCCCGCGCCCCTTCCCAATCGGCAAAATCTGCGGTATAATACCAACGCGCGCGGGTTGTGTGAACGGCGCGCAAGGAGCGAAGCCATGGGCAAGATTGTCGCGGTCGCCAACCAGAAGGGCGGCGTGGGAAAAACCACCACGGAAATTAACCTGTCTGCCTGCGTGGCGGCTGCGGGACGGCGCGTGCTGTCCGTGGACATGGACCCGCAGGCCAACGCGTCCAGCGGGCTGGGCGTTGTCGCGCGCGAGGGCGCGGCGGTATACGATGTATTGATGGGTGCGGCCTCCGCGGCGGACTGCGTGGTTCGAACGCCGGTGGACGGCCTTTTTCTGCTGCCCTCGGAGATACGCCTGGCGGCCGCGGAGGTAGAGCTGGTCGGCCGGGAGCGGCGCGAATTTGTGCTGCGCGAGGCGCTGGAGCCGCTGCGGGGGCAATACGACTATATTTTTATCGACTGCCCGCCTTCTCTGGGCCTGCTCACGCTCAACGCCCTGTGCGCGGCGGATCGGGTGCTGGTGCCGATTCAGTGCGAATACTACGCGCTGGAGGGCGTGGGCCAGCTGATGAACACCGTGCGGCGCGTGCAGCGGGGGCTCAATCCCAGGCTGGATGTGGAAGGCGTGGTGCTGACCATGCTGGACGCGCGCACGAACCTGGGCATCCAGGTGGTGCAGGAAGTGAAACGGTATTTCCGCAGCCAGGTATACGCCGCCATCGTTCCGCGCAACGTGCGCCTGAGCGAGGCGCCCAGCCATGGGCTGCCGATTCATCTGTATGACGCGCGCAGCATGGGCGCGGAGGCGTATCACGACCTGGCGGAGGAGTTTCTCCGCCGCAGCGAGGAGGGAACCCGATGAAGGCGCGGGGACTGGGGCGCGGATTGGGCGCGCTGCTGCCCGAACTGCCGTCGGAAGACGGCGAGCGCGTGGCGATGCTGCCGATGGGGGACATTGATCCCAACCCCGCGCAGCCACGCCGCCGTTTCGACCCGATGGCGCTGCAGGAGCTGGCCGACTCCATCCGGCAGGTAGGCGTGCTGCAGCCGATTCTGGTGTGCGAGATGGGCGGGCGGTACCGCATCATCGCGGGCGAACGCCGCTGGCGCGCGGCGCGCATGGCGAAGCTGGAGACCATTCCGGCCATTGTGCGCCGGATGGACGACGTAGCGCGCATGGAAGCCGCGCTCATTGAAAACATTCAGCGCGAGGACCTCAATCCCGTCGAAGAGGCGGAGGCCGTGCGCGCGCTGATGGAGCAGTGCGGGCTGACCCAGGAGGCGGCGGCCGCACGGCTGGGGCGCAGCCGGCCGGCGCTTGCGAACCTGCTGCGGCTGCTGAACCTGCCGGAGAAGGCGCTGGCGCTGGTGCGCGAGGGCAAGCTGTCCGCGGGCCACGCGCGGGCGCTGGCCGCCATCGAGGATGTCCGCCTGTGCGAAGCGCTGGCGCAGCGCGCGGCGCAGGAGGGCTGGAGCGTGCGGCAAATGGAGCAGGCCGCGCAGGAAAGCCGCAAAAAGCGGGAGGAAAAAAGCCGGCCCGCGCGGCGGCAGACGCCAGAGTTTTCGGCGCTGGAGGAGCGGCTGCGCGAGGCGTTCGGCATGCGCGCGCAGGTGGCCGGGACGTTGGAGAAGGGCAGGATTACGCTGCAATACACCTCAAGGGAGGCGCTGGAGCGCCTGTATGAGACGATAGGAGGACAGGACGAATGACGGATACGGTGCGGGCGCCTCATGTGCTTTTGCCGCGGCCGGGCGTGGATCTTTCCCGTTGGGCGGTGGTGGCGTGCGATCAGTTTACCTCGCAGATGGCGTACTGGCAGCAGGCGGAGGCGCTGGTGGGCGATGCGCCCTCGACGCTGCGCCTGGTATATCCGGAGGCGTACCTGCTTCGGGCAGGCGAGCCGGATCGTGTGCCCGCCATTCACGAAGCGATGGCGCGCTATCTGCGCGAGGGCGTGTTCGCCGCGCCGCGGGAAGGGTTTATTCTTGTGGAACGGACCACGCGGGCGGGCCGACGCCTGGGGCTGATGGTGGAGATAGACCTGGCCGCCTATGATTTCAGCGAGGGGGCGACCAGCCTCATCCGCCCCACCGAGGGCACCATTCTGGAGCGCATCCCGCCGCGCGTTCGCGTGCGCAAGGGAGCGCCGCTGGAGTGTCCGCATGTGATGCTGCTGGCGGACGACCCGGCGCGCACGCTGATTGAGCCGCTGTATGAAAAGCGCGGGGGATACGAAGCGCTCTATGATGTCACGCTGATGCTGGGCGGGGGACGGCTGCGCGGCTGGGCGGTGCCGGCGGAGGAAAACGGCGCGATTTTTGCGGCGATGCGGGCGCTGCCCTCGCTGGCGCGGGAGGATCCCATCCTTTTCGCCGTGGGCGACGGCAACCACTCGCTGGCAACGGCTCGCCAGTGCTATTTGGACAATCCGGAGCGCGCGCCGCGCTATGCGCTGGCAGAGGTGGTCAATCTCTATGACGAATCGCTGGTTTTCGAGCCCATTCACCGCCTGATAGAAGGCGTGGATGCGGCGGCGCTGCACGCGGCGGCCGCGGCGCAGGGCGTTTCGCTCGAGCACGGGGACGTGCGGCAGGTGCAGCCCTTCCTGGACCGCTGGCTTCCCAAGGGCGCGGGCGTGGATTATATTCACGGCAGCCAGGCGCTGGCGGAGCTTTCCGCGCGCCCCGGCTTCTGCGGCATTTGTCTGGCCCCGATTGACAAAAGCACGCTGTTCCCGTCGCTGTCGGGCGGGCGCGTGCTGCCGCGCAAGGCGTTTTCCATGGGCGAAGCGGAGGAGAAACGGTATTATATGGAATGCCGGGCGCTGCACGCCGGGCAGTGAGCGCGGCGTACGCTGCGGGAAGCGTGAAAGAAGCGGGTCTGCGGCCCGCTTCAGCTTGTCGAAAAAGGCCGGCGCAGCCAGCCTTTTCCGACAGGACACGTTTCCCCTGCGCCTTGGGGCGCGGCCGGGGAAACGTGCAGGGAAACCTTGCTTCGCAAGGCTTCAGACCGTCGACAAGTCGACGGTCTTTCGTTGCAAGGCTGTTTCTCAGCCTTGCAGCGAAGGAGACATCATGTTCCTGTGCGCGAAGCGCACGGGCGGAACATGATAGCGGAAGCGGCTTGCAGCCGCTTCCGCGCCGGCTGCCTGCCGCCCCGGATGGCTTTTGCGCCTATGGAGCGGACACCTCCGGCGCGTTGTGCTTTTCGCCCGCCGGATAGCGCTTGACGAAGCCGCTGACCGTCACCTCGGCAGCGATGGCTCCGCGCTCGTCGGTGACCGTCACGCGATAAAAGCAGGTGCTCCGCCCGTCCCGGACCACGCTCGCCTCGGCGCAGAGGGTATCCCCCGCCGGCGGGGCCAGAAAGGCAATCTGGCTGCAAAGCGAAACGGTGGGCGGGTGATCCAGGTTGGACGCCACGGCAAAAGCGAAGTCAGCCAGCGTGAAGAGCACGCCGCCCATGACCGCGCCCTGCGCGTTGCGGTGTTTCTCCTCCAGGCGCAGCGAACAGCGCGCGTAGCCCTCCCGCACCTCGTCAATCTGTGCGCCCAGCGCCTGCGTGGCGAACCTGTCCGCCTGAAAATAGCTTCTTGCCCTTTCCAAAGGCGTTTTCATCGCAATCCTCCTTCATTTTGAACATCCGCAACCAGTATACCACCTTTTTGCCTGCGCCGCTCCCTTTTCGCAAGGAAAAAAGGAAAGCCATGTCGAAATGCACAGACGATATCCATCGTCAAGGAGCATTCTGTTTTGAATACGCAGCATCTTCGTTACGCCGTGGAGGTGGAACGGACGGGCTCCATCCGCCAGGCGGCCGAAAATCTGTATATGGGGCAGCCCAATTTGAGCAAAGCGATACGCGAGCTGGAAAGCAACCTGGGCGTAACGCTGTTCAAGCGCAGCCCGCGCGGCGTTACCATCACCCCGGACGGCGCCGTCTTTCTGCGTTACGCGCGGGCCATCCTGGACAAGATGGACGAGGTAGAGGCGCTGTACCGTCCCCAGAACGCCCGCCGGCAGCGCTTTTCCATCGCCGTGCCGCGCGCCAGCTATATTGCGCTGGCCTTTGCCCGCTTTGCCGCGGCGTTGGATTTGGCGGAGGAAATCGACCTGAACTACAAGGAAACCAACTCCCTGCGCACCATACACAGCGTCCTGGACGGCGAATACAGCCTGGGCATCATCCGCTTCCAGGAAAGCTTTGCGCAGGGCTTCTGGCAGTATCTGCGCGACAAGGGCATGGCGCACGAGGAACTCTGGTCGTTTGAATACGTGGCGCTGATGTCGGCGCAGCACCCGTTGGCCGGCGCGGAGACGCTGCGCCATCGCGACCTGCGAGAGCATGTGGAATTGGTGCATGGCGACCTGTCCGTGCCCTTTCTCAGCGACGAAGACGGCGCGCCGCCTGCGGCCAGTCCCGCCAAGCGCCAGATTCGCGTCTACGAGCGGGGCGGGCAGTTTGATCTTCTTGTACACATTCCTTCCAGCTACATGTGGGTCTCCCCGATGCCCCAGGAAATTCTCAAGCGCCACGGGCTGGTGCAGCGTCCCTGCGCGGACATGCGCCAGCACTATAAGGACGTCCTGGTGTATCCGGAGGGGCGCAGGTTCTCGGAGATGGACAAGGCGTTTCTGGCGCAGCTGCACCGCGTGCGTGACGAGGTCAGCGGTTTTCTTGGGCAGGACGGCGTTTGACAACCCGCGGCCGCGGAAACCATGCCGCGTTCGGGCGGGAAGAGACGACCGGAAGGAGAAACAAGAAAAAAAAGAAAAGCGAGCTTGCGGCTCGCTCAGCGTATCGACAAATTGAGAACACTTCAGCGGGGATGCAGGAAGGGGCGGCAAGCCCCTTCCTATGCTATCCGCAGCGGCGGCGTGTACGCCGCTTCTTTCGAATAACCCCTTGGGGGAGGCTTGGAGGGCCGAAGCCCTCCAAATACAATCCGAACCCGGCGACATGCGCGGCGGGTTCGGAAGCCTTGCGCAGCAAGGTTTCCCTGCACGTTTCCCCGGCCGCGCCCCAGGCGCAGGGGAAACGTGTCCTGGCGGAAAAGGCCGGCAGCGCCGGCCTTTTTCGACAAGCGAAAGACCGTCGACAAGGCTTTGTCGACGGTCT